>LNAP01000182.1_pt1 | contig 68416 bp, 51 predicted proteins | sample 602601 | NCBI WGS metagenome assembly LNAP01 (sample SAMN02440304, study PRJNA202911) | soil metagenome | biome: Subtropical and temperate rainforests or woodlands; isolation source: soil samples (1 kg each in a 20% v/v slurry with milli Q water) were... ...
TTAGCGTTATTAACAGAAAAACACCTTACATCAATACATACAAATTTGCAAGCTAAAATAAATCAAATTTGTCTTGTGTTTTATCATAGAATACGCAAAAGGAATTACGATTTTAGATTTTGCATGAAACGTACGGACAGGTCGTGACCTGTCCCTGCAATCATTTTGAAATAATGTGGACAGGTCGTGACCTGTCGCTGCAATCATTTTGAAATAATGTGGACAGGTCGCGACCTGTCGCTGCAATCATTTTGAAATAATGTGGACAGGTCGCGACCTGTCCCTACTTCACTTTTACGCCGCCAACATAAGTTTCATCAATCGTAATTGCCGGAATTTTATTCGCTTCAATTTCCATAATGTTCTTGTTCAGCACAATAAAATCGGCCATTTTTCCCACTTCAATGCTTCCTTTTTCTTGTTCCTCAAAATTGGAATAGGCGGCCCAAATGGTCATTCCCTTTAAAGTTTCTTCCCGTGTCAACGCATTTTCCTTATGAAAACCATTTTCAGGGAAATTGTTTAAGTCTTTGCGTGCAACTGCCGCGTAAAAAGTTAACAGCGGACTTACTTTTTCAACCGGGAAATCGGTTCCCAAAGCTATTTTGCCGTAAGTGTTCAACAAAACTTTATAGGCATAAGCGCCTTTCATACGCTCGGCTCCAACTCGGTCTTGCGCCCAATACATATCAGAAGTTGCGTGTGTTGGCTGAACGGAAGGCAAGATATTTTCGAAATAATTGAAATCGGCCACATCCACAATTTGTGCATGCTCAATTCTCCATCGGCTGTCTTTTTTTCCTTTTAAAACTTCTTTATAGGTTTTTAACATCACATAATTTGCCGAGTCGCCAATGGCATGTGTGTTCATTTGAAAGTCAGTTAACGCAATTTTTTCGGCATATTCTTTCAGTTTTTCCAGCGGGGTCACCAAGGCGCCAAAATGATTGTGCTGGTCGCTGTATGATTTTTTCATGGCGGCACCGCGGGAACCCAAAGCGCCGTCTGCATAAACTTTAAAAGAGCGCACATTTAAACGATCCGTTTTTAGGATGCCCTTTTTTGCGTAATAATCAATGTTTTCATCACTTGCCGAAACCATGGCGTAAATCCGCATTTTCAATGCTCCGGCTTGCTGCAAACTGTCAATTAATTCAATTGTTTCTATTGAAAGTCCGGCATCATCAACGGTCGTCAATCCCAAATCAAAACAAATTCTCTCCGCATCTTTTAAGGCTTCAATATTTTCCTTATTAGAAGGAGCCGGAATTTTAACTTCAATTAATTCCATCGGTGCATCAATAAAAATACCCGTTAATTTTCCGTTTTTCTGAAGAATTTCTCCGCCCGAAAAAGGCGTTTTCACAGTAATTCCCGCCAAATCTATGGCGGCCTGGTTTGCCAGCAGCGCGTGGCCGTCTATTCTGGTAATGGCAATTGGCGTGGTTGGAAATAATTCATCCAATCTGTCTTTGGCCGGGAATTCTTTCACTTCCCAATCGTTTTGGTCCCAGCCGCGGCCCGTGATGTAAGCGGCATTGTTTTCTTTTTGAAAATCAACTATGCGCTGCACAACTTCCTCAAAACTTTTGGTTTCAGTCAAATCAACTTTTTGTTTATCCAATCCCAATCCAAAAAAATGGCAGTGTGCATCAATAAATCCGGGAACAATGGTTTTTCCTTTTGCATCATTTACAAAGGTCGCGGCATATTTTGCCTGAATTTCGTCGGTGGTTCCAACCGCAACAATTTTACCGTCTTTAATGGCAAATGCTTCCGCTTTGTCAAAATTGTCATTAACCGTATAAATATTGGCATTGATTACAAGTGTGTCAACTTTTTCTTTCTTTGTGCACGAAATTCCTGCAATAAGCAAGAGCGCTATAATTATTTTTTTCATTTAACAATATTATAAATTGTTATCCAATAAATAAATGACAGAAGCCATTGAAGCTGCGCCCAGTTCAAGTTCCCTTTTGTTCACTTTATCAAAAGTATCTGTTGCCGCATGGTGATAATCGAAATAACGTTGGGAATCTGGTCTGTATCCCACTAAACTAATGGTTTCCGATTTTAACGGCCCAATATCGGCGCCACCGTGTCCTTCATTTATATCGTGCAATCCATAAGGCGCAAGTAAGGCTTTCCAGCTTTTAATCAGCTCTAAATTTTTTCCGTTGGCATCAATTGAAAATCCTCTAGGCGTAAATCCGCCAGCATCCGATTCTAAAGCAGCGATATGAATTTCATTATTGGCTTTTGCTTCTTCTGCATATTTTCTGCCGCCTTTCAAACCATTTTCTTCATTCATAAACAACACGGCGCGAATGGTATGTTTTGGTTTGATGCCGTTTAATTGGAACAGCCTTAAAACTTCAATGGACTGCACAATTCCCGCGCCATCATCATGCGCGCCATCGCCCAAATCCCAAGAATCCAAATGTCCGCCAACGGTGATGAATGTATTTGGATGTTCACTTCCGGTCATTTCTCCAATCACGTTAAAAGATGGGGCATCCGGCAATGTTTCACAACTTTGTTTGAAGTAAAATTTTAAGGTCGGATTTTCTTTTAATTTTTCACTCAATAAATTTGCGGCGATGGTGCTGATTGCTGCCGCAGGAACTTTTTCGTTTTCAGGAATATCGCCGTAACCCATAGCGCCAGTATGCGGAAAATTGTCGATGCTGTGTGTCATGGAGCGGACAATAACGCCCAAAACACCAAATTTTCCGGTCACTTTTGCGCCGCCGCCACGTTGGTCAACGCAACCGCTGTACGAGTTAAAAGTTTCAATGGGCGTGTCTTCAAACGGACGATTAAAAAAGACGATTTTCCCGCGTAGTTTTTCGCCCAAATTTTCAGCTTCTTCCAAACTTTGCACTTCTATAACTTCACCTGAAACACCATTTTCGGATGTTGCAATGGAACCACCCAAAGCGCAAATCGCCACATTGTATTTTGTTTTGTCAACGGTAAAATAAGCTTCTTCTTTTTCGCCCCGCACCCAATGAGGAACCATTACGGGTTGCAACCAAACTTTGTCGAAACCCAAATCCAGCATAAGTTTTTCGCCCCATTCAACCGCTTGTTGCGCTTGCGGGGAACCCGACAAACGACCGCCGATATTGTTGGATAAATAATCAAGCCATTGATACGATTTTCCATTGCTTAAAGCGGTGTTAAACAGCTGTTTAATTGCAATTGAATCGTTTTTATTTACTGTTGGTTCATTGCTTTTTACAGTTTCTACACTGCTAAAAGAGGAAAGTGCAATAAGTATAATTACTGCAGCAAAAAAATGTTTCATTTGGAGTAGTTTTTTAATTGCCTAAAACTACATAAAAAAGTTTAATTTTTTAAAGATTGTTTTTACAAATCAAATTTATAGGTGAGCCCTCCCAAAATTTGCAAAGTCTGCACTTGGTAATTTAAAAATCGGTGGTATTTTTCGCCGAGTGCATTGTTGATTTTAGCAAAAACAGTCAGTCTGTCTGAAAATATATAACCGCCGTTCAGATTTAAATCCAAGTATGAATCATTTGTTACGATGTTTCCATTTTCAGATGTAAAACCATAAGGAATCATAAAATCCTCGGTTTCGCCATTGTAAAATAATTTGGCGCCTGCAAACCAATCCTTATTTTGATAGTCGGCTGAAATAGTTGCCGTCATGGTTGGTGTATTCCAGGCTTCTAACTGGGTGTCAACGTTGTGATTTGAATAGTTAAGCGATCCGCTAAAATTAAATTCTTTGGAAGCGTCAATGGTTATTTCTCCGAAAAAACCCAATGTTTTCACATTGTCGTAAACAACTCCAAAAGAATTTCCGGCTTCATAGGCTTTTTCTACAGGGATATTTCCATCTGTTTTTGTCGGATTTTGGATAAAAAACGGTTTATTTTTTTCAGAAGTATGGCTTACATTGAAATTATAGCCAATATTTGAAGCCAATTTACCTTTTGTGCCAGCATAAGCGCTGTATTGTTTATCTGTTTGCAGAATGTTTAAAGTAGGGGAAACGTACGGATTTTCATTGGCGAAATCTTTATACGAATTTTGCTCCAAATCACCGGTTACACCGGCAACCAAAATAAGCACATCATCAACCAGTTTAACGGAAGCGGTAATATTTGGATAGGCGAAATAATCGGTATTTTTATGTTCCAAATCGTTCACGTAATACAATTTTACGCCTAAATTAATGGTCAGATTTTCCCTGATAATTTCAAAATTCGGACTAAAGCCAAGATTTAAAAAACTGTAATTCACGTCGGTTCCTTCTGTATAAGTTTGTTTGAACCTTCCTGAAATTAAGTCTAATAAAAATTCTCCATTGATTTTTTCGGAAGAAATTGGAAATTCCAATTTCGGTTTCACCATCAATCGTATTTCATTGCTGTTATAATCGTCTGAAAAATTTACGATTTCTGCCGTGGCGCCCTGAAAAAAGGAATCTTCAAAGCTAATTTTTCCGCCACCATAAACGGTTTTGTAAATTTGTTTTGGATTCATGGCATCAATAAAAGCATCAGTATAGGAGATGTCGTTTGACAAGCCATAATAATTTTGCGATTTCAGTTGCGTTCCCGCATTCACTTGCCAATTGAAATCGCGGTCGAATTGTTTGAAGTAAACATCAACTTTTGAATCGGAAAAATTATCATCCAACAGTACATCTTTTATGCTGCCTTCGGACGAAATGTGATTTAAGAAAATTCCGAAGTCGTTATTTTTTTTGTCTCCGAAATGCATAAAAGCATCAAGAAACGGGGTGTTGAAATTTCCATATCCGGCCGAGATATAATTTTCATACAAACGTTCTTTCGGACCTCTTGCAATACTTTGCGCTTTTCCTTTTGAAGGCGTAAAAGTGGAAGCTACCGGGATTGAAAAAATGCTGTAACCCACCTTTTCTTTTCCTGAATTTTTTGTTTCATTTTCAATATTGGGACTCGACCTTACTTTAAACGCATCTGAAATAGTTGGCGCATAAGGTTTTTCAACAGTAATTTCCTCTGTTTTTAAGGTGTCTTTTTTCTTAATTATTTGAGAAAAGGAAACGCTTGTCACTAAAATTAAAAATGAAGTTATAAGGAGTTTGTTATGCATTTTTTTATTGTTTAATCGTTGAATTGTTTAACTGTTTAATCGTTGTGTCATTGCGAAGTTTTTTGCAAAAACTGCCTGTGCCGAATTTATTGCGGTATGGCAATCTGTTACTCGCGTTGTTTAATTTAATCTTTATAAACTAATTTCAAATTTCCAAATTTTTCAATTCTCAATTGATTCATTGGTTTTTGCTTGTTCCGTTTTAATTTTATTAAGCGCTGCAGTGGCTTCTTCAACCACATCGCTAAACTGGGCGAAGTTTTTTATCACGCTTTCTAAAATATAAGTGGCTTGATAAGCATCTTTTAATTTGTAATGATTGTCGGCCATCAACACCAGTCCTTTTGCGCCCCAATATTTGTAAGCGGAGTATTCTGCAGCGATTTTTTGCACAATTTCATTGGAAACTTTATAGTTTCCATCTTTGTTTTGAAAGTATGCGCTGTAATATAAAGCTTCGGCTTTTAACTCGCCGGAAGCAATTTTTTCAACGGTTGCATAGGCGCTTTTGGCTTTAGTTTCGTTATTGGTTTTAATCGCCGAACGCGCAATAATGATGTGTGCATCCGATTTTACCCGGTCTTCCAATTTGTTATTTTTCAAAACCAATTCGGCATAATCCACAGCTTTGCTGTAATTTTTATCGGCGTAATAACCTTTCATCAAGTTCGATTGCGCAAAAATGATGTTTTGTGGCAAGTTGGCTTCACTTTCCAATTGTTCTAAAAGCGGAATTGCTTTTTGCCAATTGTTATTTTCCAAATAAACCAAAGACAGGCGTGAAAGCGCATCTTCAGTAAATTCATTTTGTGGCTGATTTACAACGTAATTATAATTCGGAATTGCTTCAGAATGTTTGTTGTCTGAAAATAATGATTGTGCCAAATAAAAATTGGCATTCAAAGCATGAAGGCCATTTGGAAAACTTCCCAAGTATTTTTTAAAGCTTTCAATCGCTTTTTTATGATTGTTTTGCAAGTATTGTTTTTCGGCCGATTCGTAGGTGTCATTGTCCAATTCTGCATCAGATACATTTACAAAATCAACCGTTTTTACCCAAGAAGCATATTCGTCAACCCTTCCTAAATCAACATAAATTTGTCGTGCATTTTTAACCGCTTGTTTGGCATCGGCCGAATTTGGGAATTGTTGCACCACGGCTTTATAAGTGGTTAAAGCTTGGTCATTTTTATTGCTGTTGTAATAAATCAGCCCTTTTTTAAGCATGGCTTTAGAAACCAGCGGACTTTTTTTATAGTTGGCAATAAGCTTGTCATAATTCTCGATTGCCAATTCATTTTGATTTTTTTCCAGGTATGAATTTCCCAGAACGTAATAGGCATCATCTTTATAAGATGATTTTGTTGCCGAATTTAAAAAGGCGTTTAAGGCTGTTATTTTGGCATTTTCATTGCCTGTAAGTCCGTAACTGATCGCTTTTTGAAATTGCGCATAATCAGCGTCAATTCCTTTCATTTCAATGGCTTTACTGTAATATTCTATGGCGTTTTTATAGCTGCTGGTCACAAAATAGCCATCGCCAATTCTTAAATAGGTGTCGTTTTTTCTAACAGCGTCATCCAAATTGTTTGCGCTGTATTTTTTGAAGGCTTCAATGGCATTTCCATAATCTTTTTGCTTAAAATACGCATAACCTAAATTGTAATGCAGTTCTTTATATTCGGGTGTTTTTGATACTTCGGAATTTGCTGCGAATTTTTGGAAATCTGTTGAAGCTTCCCTAAAATTGTTTAAAAGGTAATTTGATTCGGCTTTCCAAAAAGTTGCCCTTGCAGTAATATTGGCATCCAAAGGAACGGAAAGGGAATTTTCAAAACTCTCTTTTGCCAAATCGTAATTTCCTTCAGCAAAAAGTTCGGTGCCTCTGTAAAATGCCACTTTTTGAAAAAGTGCACGTTCTTTGGCGCTTTTTTTGTCTTTTAAATACTCCAAAGCGCCTTTATAATCTTTTGAAGTAATGTAGGCGCTGATAATCAATTCGTTAATTTCATCTCGATGCGTTGAATTTGGGTACAACTCAATATATTCTTTTAAAACATCGGGAACACTTTTGTACGGATTTCCAATTTCGTAACTTAATTTGGCATAATTTAACCAAGCATCTTTCTGAATTTCCGGTTCAAACTGCATTTGTGAAGCGTTTCTGAAAGCATTTAAAGCTTCTTGTTTTTTATCTGTTTTTAAGTAACATTCCGCCAAATGATAATAGGCATTTTGCGCAACGGCATTGTTTCCGCCAATTATTTTATTGAAAGTGCTAATGGCATTTTCATAATCGTTTTGTTTGTAATAGGCGTAACCTAATAAATAATAATCAGTATTGTTCCATTTTCCGCGTTGGCCTTTATAGTTTTTAAGATGCGGAATCGCTTCTTCAAATTTTTGCAGGTTGAAATAACTTTCGCCCACTATTTTTGAAATTTCGGAATGTTCAATTCCTTTTGATTTTGGAAGTAAAGGCAAGCCGTTTTCGATGGCTTTATCAAAATTTCCCAATTTAAAATTCATATCAGCCAAATAATAGGAAACATTGGTTTTAAATGAGGAATTATCAGCAACTTCACCTAAATAGGTTTTGGCAGTTTCATAATCATCCTGATTGTAAGCGATATAGCCGTAATAATATTTGGCCTGGACACCATATGCCGGAGAATCCAGCAAATTTAAAAAATAGGGTTTTGCTTTTGAGTACTCTTTGTTTGCAAATAAAGAGTACGCATAGTTAAAATTATAGGTTTCTTCCTCTCTTAAAGTTAAATTGGTAGGGTTCACTTTTGCATACCATTTTGCTGCAAAGCCGTATTTCCCAACTTTAAAATAATAGTCGGCAATGTCTATTGAAGCCCTGTTGTGCTTGGTGCTGGTCGGATAATTTTCAACAAATTCCTGCATTAATTCATCAGAATTTGGTTGTTCTAACCGAATGGCGCAATTGGCAATATAATAGTCGCAATTGGCTTCTAATTCATCTGAATTTTCGAATTGGGGTTTTATGTCAATAAATTTTTCCTGGGCTGCTAAGTACGCTTTGTTTTGGTACAATTCAACAGCTTGGTTATAATTGGCGAGGGCGTTTGTGTAAATTGACGTTTGTTGCGCTGAAATTGTTAATGTTGCAAGAAACACAACTAACGGAAGGACAATCTTTTTATAAATCATATGAATAAAAATTGAAAGATTTTAACTATTATGTAATAACGCATTTTTTTTTCGAAATTGCCTTAGCAAAAAATATTTTTTTTAACAATTTGTAACAAAAACTGTTCCCCGTTTAATGTTTTCGGCATAAGTCATTAAATATTCGAAAAAACAGCAGTATTATTAATTGCTTTAATGTTGATATTTTACTTTAAAACAGCTAATTTTGTCAAAAACAGCGCACACTATGCCAGAAGTCATTCTTTCCTTACAAAATGCACAAATATATCAAAGAGAAAATTTGGTTTTGGCCGATGTTAATTTGCAAATTAGCATGGGTGAATTTGTATATTTAATAGGAAAAACAGGAAGCGGGAAAAGCAGTTTGATGAAAACTCTTTATGGCGATTTACCTTTGGAACATGGCGAAGGAAACATTGTGGGCTTCAACTTAAAAACATTGAAAGAAGACGAAATTCCTTATTTGCGCCGCAAACTTGGCATTGTTTTTCAGGATTTTAAGTTGTTGAACGACAGAAGTGTCCATGATAATTTATTGTTTGTATTGAAAGCAACCGGATGGAAAGATGCGGTGAAAATGAACGAGAAAATTAATGAAGTCTTGTTAAAAGTTGGCATGGAAACAAAAGGTTTTAAAATGCCATATTTACTCTCAGGCGGCGAACAGCAACGAATTGCCATCGCGCGTGCTTTGTTAAATGATCCAGATCTTATTTTAGCCGATGAACCAACGGGGAATTTAGATCCCGCCACTTCGGTAGATGTATTAAATGTGCTGAAAGACATACACGACAGCGGAAAAACCATTTTGATGGGAACGCACGATTATGCACTTATTTTAAAATTCCCTTACAAAACCATCAAATGTGAAGGCGGGGAATTGTTTGAAGTGGTTCAGCACAAAAGTGCCCATTAAAAATCATTTCAACTTTTTTTGCTGCTATGCTTTTGCAAAATCAACTTTTCTTTTATAAGTCAAATAGTAAACATTGACCATCAAAATAAATGCGTTTGTGATGATAATTGGATAAGAAGTCTGCAACATAATTCCATAAACAACAAAAAGCACGGCTCCTAAAGAATTTATAATTCTCAGCGTATTTATATTTTTCATCATAAATGAAATAATCAGCGCTAATGAGGCCGCGTACCCAACCCATTCTGTAATTGTAATTCCTAAAAGCATCGTTTATATTTGTATTTGAGCGGACAAAGATACTGATTAAATTGGAATAGGAATTGTCTAAAAAAAGAAACCTCACTCAAGGAGAGTGAGGAAAATTGCTATGAAAAAGATGGTAAGCTATGAAACTTACCGAGGCAAAGATACAAAATAAATCTAACTGCCAAAAATAAATATGTTAAAATTTTGTAAATTTTTAAAATTATTTTTTTTGAAGCAATTCAACACCAATTCCGTTTGTATTTGAAAACAGAACAGTTCCGTTTTCTATTTTTACTCCTGAAGCCACATCATTTTTTAATAACAAAGCGCCATCCATATCAACAAAATCAAGCATTGGAGTTAAGTGGGCAATTGCAGAAATTCCTACTGAAGATTCTGTCATGCAGCCAACCATGGTTTTTAATCCCAATGATTTTGCTTTAGAAATCATTCTTTTGGCAGGCGTTACTCCGCCGCATTTCATCAATTTTATGTTGATGCCATGAAAGTGATTGTAACATTTTTCAACATCACTTTCCACAAGGCAGCTTTCATCGGCAATTATGGGCAAATAAGAGTTGTCAAACACAATTTTAGCGCCTTTCCAGTTGATAGGTGCAAGCGGTTGCTCTATAAATTCCACGCCTAATTTTTGCAGCTCTATGGAGTTTTTTATGGTTTCGTTCACATTCCATCCGCAGTTTGCATCAATTCTAAAAACGGCGTCGGTATGTTTTCTTAATTCAGCCACTATTTCCAGATCGTTTTTTGTGCCTAATTTGATTTTGTAAATTGGCCAAGGCATTTCTTTCATTTTTGACACCATATTTTCAATGGAATCAATTCCTATGGTATAATTTGACTGGGGAAGATTTTTCAATTCCAAGTTCCAATATTCATACAATTTAAGGCCTTTTTTGCGCGTAAATAAATCTGTATAAGCTTCATCTATGGCGCATAACAAAAACATGCTTTCTTTGAAATGCGGGAACAAATATTCCCAATATTCTTCAGGTGTTTTGGAGGAAGCAATTTCAATAATCTCGCGCTTTTGAATCAATTCTTTTTTAAATTGTTCAACAGTGGTTTGGTAAAAAGGGTTTTCAGTGGCTTCTCCAAAACCAGAAAATCCATTTTCCTGAAGTTCAACAATGATTGAAGGAATCTCGGTTCTTGTGCCTCTTGAAATGGTGAAAGGATGTTTTAATTGTAATTTATAGGATCTTATTATTAACTTCATTTTAAATAAGGGCTTCTCTTAAAATAGTGATTGGATGTTTGGAAATTCTGTTTGTTCCATCCATAATTTGGTGTCGGCAACTTGTTCCGGCAGCAGCAATAATAGTCGTTTTTTCTGTATTTCTAATTTTTGGAAACAAGGTGTCCTCTCCAACTTGCAAACTTAAGTTATAATGTTCTTTTTCATAGCCAAAAGAACCCGCCATACCGCAACAACCTGAATTTATGATGGTCACGGTATAATTTTTAGGAATTGAGAGCATTTTAAATGTGGGTTCTGTGCTGCTCAAGGATTTTTGCTGACAATGGCCATGGATTTTCAGTGTTTTTACAGTAGTTGTAAAACTTGAAGCCAATATATGGTTTTTTTCAAATTCTTGTTTGATGAATTCTTCAATGGTGAAGGTGTTTTCGGAAATATATTTTGCGGCTGTTTTATCATCGGCCAGTCTCAAATATTCATCCCTGAAAGTTAAAATGGCGGAAGGTTCAATTCCCACCAAAGGCGTTTCTTCAGAAATTAATTCTTTGAAAAAGTTGACGTTAACATTGGCTATTTTTTTGGCTTCATCCAAAAATCCTTTTGAAATAAAGCCGCGTCCGCTCTCTTCATGTTTGGTTATATGAACTTTATAACCCAGTTTTGTGAGCAATTCAATGGTGTCTATGCCAATATGGACATCATAATAATTGGTGAATTCATCAACAAAAAGATAAATTTCTCCATATTTTTGGGGCTGCTTTGCCAAACGATTTTCATTTTTTCGGAACCATTTAAAAATGGTCGTTCTTCCCAATTTTGGAATGCTCCTTTCAGTGGCAATACCCATTAATTTTTTAATGATTTTGGTGTTTAAAATCAAGTTTGTTAAAGTAGGGGCGAGGCTTCCCAATTTGTTGTATTTTACGTTATTGGCGAACAATTTCGTTCTGAAAGGAACTTTATTTTCTTTGTAATATTGGTATAAAAATTCTGCTTTTAAAGCCGCAACATCCACATTGCTCGGACATTCGCTGGCACAGGCTTTACAACTTAAACATAAATCGAAAACATCATACAATTCTTTGTGGTCGAATTTATTTTTTTTTGTCGAATTGGTCAAAAATTCCCGCAAGGCATTGGCGCGCGCTCTTGTGGTGTCTTTTTCATTTCGGGTTGCTCTGTAACTCGGGCACATGGTTCCGCCGGCCGAAGGCGGTTTTCTGCAGTCGCCGGATCCATTGCATTTTTCTGTGGCTCTTAAAATTCCCAAACTGTCTGAAAAATCCTGAATGGTTTCTATTTCTGGTTCTTCACGGTCAATTTCATAACGCAAACTTTCGTCCATCGGAAAAGGATCTGTAATTTTTCCTTTGTTAAAAATAGCATTCGGGTCGAAAGTGTGTTTGAAGCGTTGCAACAATTCGTAATTTTTTTCTCCAATCATCAGCGGAATAAACTCTGCGCGAACAATGCCATCGCCGTGTTCTCCGCTAAAAGAGCCTCCGTATTTTTTGACGAGTTTTGCTGTTTTTGTGGTTATTTCCCGAAATAAAACAACATCTGCTTTCTTTTTTAAATTTAACATCGGACGCAAATGTATTTCACCGGCACCTGCATGGGCGTAATAAACGGCATCTTGCCCGAAATTTTCCATCATTTTTGAAAATTCGGCAATGTAATTTGGCAAATCTTTTACTTCAACTGCCGTATCTTCAATACAGGCAACCGCTTTGTCGTCGCCTACAATATTTCCAAGTAATCCCAATCCGGCTTTGCGAAGTTCAACTGCCTGATTTATTTCCTGGCCAATCAATTTTGGATAGGCATAACCAAAGTTATTTTTTTCTAAATCTTCAATGAGTTTATCTGCCAATTTATTGGATTCTTCGTCAGAATTTGTGCAGATTTCCAACATCAACAGCGCTTTTGGATCGCCTTCAACAAAAAACCTGTTTTTGAGCTGTTCCCGGTTGTTTTTGGTGCAATCCAAAACAGTTTTATCCATCAATTCACACGTGTACAAATTGTGCTTCATAGCAATAACAACGGCTTCCATACTTTCCTGAATGCTGTTAAAATGCGCCACAACCATCATGTTTTTGGCTGGCGGCAAGTCATTTAGCTGAATGGTAATTTCAGTGGTAAAAGCCAAAGTGCCTTCGCTTCCTGTTAATAAAGTTGCAAGATTTACGGTTTTTTTTGTTCCGCCAAAAAGTTCAAAATCCAGCAAAGCATCAACGGGATAACCATTATTTCTGCGGTGGATTTCCTTTTTTGGAAATTCCCTTAAAATTTCCTGTTGATTTTCTTCATTCGAAAGTTCGTTAAAAATGGTTTGGTAAATCCTGTTTTCCAAAGAGTTGCCTATCCTTTTCTGATTGAATTCAGCAATGTTTACTTCATTAAAAACAACTTCGGAACCATCGCTTAAAATTGTTTTTAACTCAAGTACTTTATCACGGGTAACGCCATATTTTATCGAGGTTGTGCCGGATGAGTTGTTGCCAACCATTCCGCCAATCATGCATCTGTTGCTTGTTGAGGTGTTTGGGCCGAAAAATAATCCGTAGGGTTTTAAAAAAATATTGAGTTCGTCACGTATAATTCCGGGCTGAACCGTCACTGTTTTCTGATGTTCATCAAAAGCCAGTATTTTTGTGAAATGTTTGGAAACATCGACAATCAAACCATCCCCGACACATTGTCCGGCCAAAGAAGTTCCGGCGGTTCTTGGAATAAGTGTGATGTTATTTTTTGTGGCGAAATGTACAATCTTTTTTAGGTCTGCATTGTTTTTAGGATATGCAACGCCTAAAGGAATTTTCCGATAAACGGAAGCGTCGGTTGCATAAATGCTTTTGTGCAAATTGTCAAAATGCACTTCACCTTCAATGATTGCAGATAGTTCTTTCAGATTTATGGTTGCTGATGACATTATTTTAATTTAGTATTTTGTCAAGGGAGCATGCGCCCTTGTTTTGCCCTTCGACTGCGCGCAGGGTAACAGATTTACGATTATTTTTTAATGAGCAATTTGTGAGCTTCACTTTCAATATTTTAACTTCTAATATTTTTCAATTTAAAACTCATAAACAACCCCGCTGCAATGGTCTTTACTGGCGCCTGTGACACTTTTTAAACAATTGTTTTTGCCTTCGTCTTTTAAAAAGCCAAGCAACCCAAAAACCAAAGCTTCTTTATAATTTATGATGGTTTTTTCAGGAATTATTAAGTTTGTATCAGTGTACAATTGTAATCTTTCAATCAGAAAAGTATTGAAAGCGCCGCCACCGGTAACCAGCATAGTTTTTCCGGAAGCTGAATCTATTTTTTTTGAAATTTGAAAGGCTATGTGTTCAACAAATGTTCTTAGAATGTCTTTTATGCTGAGGTTGTGCTTGTCAATCATTGGAAAAATTGTTTCCGCCACAAATTCGTATCCTAAAGATTTTGGTTTTTCACTATTATAAAAAGGTAATGAATTTAATTCCTCCAAAAGATTTTTTTCAATGTTTCCTTCGGAAGAAATGTTGCCTTTATCGTCATATTCCATATTTAATGAGGTAACATAATGGTTCAAAACAATGTTTACCGGACAGATATCAAAAGCAATTCTTTGCTGATTTTTATTGAATGAAATATTTGAAAATCCGCCCAAATTTAAGCAATAATCGTATTCAGAAAACAACAATTCATCCCCAATTGGCACCAACGGCGCTCCTTGTCCGCCCAAAGCCACATCCTGAACCCTGAAATCGCAAATGGTTTTTATGCCGGTAATTGAAGTGATATAAGGCCCATTTCCAATTTGTAAAGTGTATTTTTTTTCCGGATTGTGAAAAATGGTATGTCCGTGAGAAGCAATAAAATCGATTTTTGCGATATTATTTTCTGCAATGAATTTTGAAATTATATTTCCTAAATAAATGCCATAATCGGCATCTAACTTCACCAATTTTTCTCCCGATAAATGAAAGCCTTCTTTTAATGCCGATTTCCATTCATTGCTGTAGGAAATAGTTTTCGCCTTTAATATTTCGAAACTATAGTTTTCAGCAGCATTTATTTTAACATGAACAATATCAAGACCGTCTAATGAAGTTCCGCTCATTACACCAATAATATATTTGGTTGTATTCTTCATTTTTTTGGTACTATTATCAGGCAACCAAAATACTAAAAAGTTTTATGATAAATCGGTTGAAATGAACTAAAGTGGCGGTTTCAATTTCTATATGGTATAGATTGATTGAAATCGACATTACACGCTTAAAAATAAAGTTTTAAATGGAATTTAAAAAATGGTTCCTTAAAAAGTATCGCCATCCTTAACGTTAATACCCAGTTGCTGGAATAAATTAATGTAGTATTTTTTTATTCTTTTGGCATGGTCCAGGTTTCCTTCAGCCATAATGGGAAATGCATACATTTGTTTTTCTTCCACTTTATTCACTTTAGTAACCTTAGTGTCATTATTTGCCAAATAAATTTTAGTGTTGGATCCGCCTTTTTTAAAATTAAGAAGAATGCCTCCTAAACCGCCTTTTTTATTCTCTTTATACAAACTGATGCTGCTTACATCTTTTGGGTCGATTTCAGTAACTTTTCTGAATTTAAAAGGAGCGGAATAATTTTTATACAACAGTAATCTGTTGGTTTGTGAGTTGTAAGCAATCGTATTGCTGAACAGGTTATTTGGAGCGCCAGCATTGTTTTTTATCCAATTTGAAGTTTCTTCCAAGCTTTGTGAGTAACTAATTTGGCTGACAATTAAAATAGCTACAATTAAAATTCTGTTTTTCATGGGGCATAGATTATTTAATTCACTGAACAAAAAAGTATAAAAAGAGGGTTTAAATTATACTTTCAAAAAGCCTGCTGTGTGCAGACAAAGTAAATAACAGAATTATTGAAATTTTATTATGCGAGGAGAAAAAAATAGTGGAGACGCCGGGAATCGAACCCGGGTCCAAACAAGCAACCAAAATACCTTCTACATGTTTAGTTTTCGTTTGGTTTTTGACTTAAAGCTGACCGAAAACCGCCCACTTTAAGCCTAGTTTCTTAAGTTTCAAAATGCCAACGAAACAATGGCAAATCTATGTTAACTTTTACGATGCCTCTTTATTGACCGCCGCTAACCAAGGCTTTCAAGAGACATTCAGCTTTCACACCTAGTGTGACAAGGCTCATCCTACTGTAATTCGGATTAAGCAGCTAAAGCGTAGTTATCTTCGCCGTTTAAATTTTTGAAATTGAGATTTACGAGTGCTATTTCATTACTCGACATGCTTATACCTTAATTGACCTTGCAGTCAAAACCAGTCGTCCCCAATAAATCAAAGAACCAATTCTTCTAAGAAGAATGCAAATGTATAAAAATTCAAGCAAACTTATTGTTTGCAATATCCTTTAATTCCTAATACCTTTGAAGCAAATCTTATACCAAATTATTATATGAAGATAGGAATCCTTAAAGAACGGAAAAATCCGCCAGACAGAAGAGTTGTGTTGTCTCCAAAAAAATGTGTCGAACTTTTAAAAATTTATCCACAACTTGAAATCAAAGTGGAAAGTTCTGACTCGCGTTTTTTTACTGATGAAGATTATAAAAAAGAAGGAATTGGAGTTTTTGGGGATGTGTCGGATTGTCATATATTAATGGGTGTAAAAGAAGTTCCTGTTGAAAATTTAATTCCAAACAAAAAATATTTTTTCTTTTCCCATACCATAAAAAAACAAAAACACAACCGCAATTTATTGAAAGCAATTTTGGCTAAAAACATAGAGTTGTACGACCATGAAAACATCGTCGACAAAAATAATGTCAGGTTGGTGGCTTTTGGGATTTATGCCGGCTTTGTTGGCGCCTACAATGCTTTTAGAACCTATGGTTTAAAATTTAATTTATTCAATTTGCCAAAAGGAGAAGCATTACACGATAAAAAAATGATGATTGAAGAGCTGAAAAAATTGAAACTGCCTGCCATTAAAGTGGTTTTAACAGGAAAAGGAAGGGTAGGGAACGGTGTGAAAGAAATGTTGGACGGCATGCAAATGCGCCAAGTGACTGTTGATGAATTTTTAACCCAAACTTTTGAAGAACCGGTTTATGTTCAAATAGATGTGCTGGATTACAATAAAAGAAAAGACGGCGTTGTTAAAGATGTGAATGATTTTTTCAGAAATCCGCAAGAATATGAAAGTGATTTTATGCGTTTTGCCAAAGTGGCAGATATGTATATAACCGGTCATTTTTACGGTGTTGGCGCTCCAAAAATTTTTACAAATGAAGATGCCAAATCTCCCGATTTTAATATAAAAGTGGTGGCCGATATCAGTTGCGATGTCGATGGACCGCTGGCTTCCACCATTCGTTCTTCCACTATTGAAAAGCCTATTTATGGTTACAACCCTAAAACTGGACAAGAAGTAAATTATATGGATAAAGATGCAATAGCCGTGATGGCAGTCGATAATTTGCCTTGTGAATTGCCAAAAGATGCTTCTGAAGGTTTTGGCGATAATTTTGCAAAGTATGTGATTCCTGCTTTTTTCAATAATGATAAAGATGGCGTTTTACAAAGAGCCAAAATGACTGAAAATGGGAAGCTTATAGGGCGATTCAGCTATTTACAAGATTATGTAGATGGAAAATAACCAGCAACATTTACTGGAACAACTGGCAAACACCAAAATGCCCTTCGGAAAATACAAAGGAAAATATTTAATTGATTTGCCTGAACATTATATCGTTTGGTATAAAAATAAAGGGTTTCCTTCCGGTAAATTTGGTGACATGTTGCATCTCGTTTATGAAATTCAATTAAACGGACTGGAAGATTTGGTGAGAAGATTGAAAAGTTAAAACGCCCCCTAACCCCCAAAGGGGGAATTTTCATAAAGTTAAAAGTTAAAAGTTTTTTTTAAATTTCTAAGCAAACTCTCTTTCCTTTGGAAAGTTTACCTGCCGCGGAAGGGGTTGTGGATAGAAATTTAAACTTTTCTAAAATAAACCAATCCATAAACAATGTGGCAAATTCCAAAGGCAAATCCCCACAAATAAAAAGCAATATCTGGAAATAAAATCGCTAAACCACCAAGGATAACGAAAATAAATCCTAAAATGGCTGTGGCGCCAAAAGTATGTTTGTTTGCGACAATTCCGGCAATTCCATAAAGTATGATAGAAGCGGGAATGATAAATTTCAAAAGTCCGTTTGCCATCAGAAAATATAAAATAATGCCTCCAAGCAGTAATAACACTAAATAAATACGGCGAATTTTTTTTGCTTTAAAGTCCCATTTCCTTAAATAGATTTTTTTTCTTCTTCTCCTGTTTATGAGAACGATTGTAAAGTAGGAAATTAAAATATAGAGAAAAGATATGGCAAATAGCAATATTTCAAAAAAAGAAATGGGCAACACGGAAACGCCTGCAGAACCAGAAGCATATTGCGACAATAAAAGATGGATTCCAAAGATGAAAATTAAAGAAAATATACCCGCAAAAATTCCGGTACTTCCTCTTAATGACAAGTTGTGAATTTTTTTATTCAATCTTTGGATAAATTTAGCAAAAGCTAAAACTACGAAAAAAAACTGTTGAAAAATTATAACTTTTCAACAATGAAATGTTATTAACTAATTAAAATTTAACACGGATTAAGTTTAATTATTCAATAATTTTATAGCTCGATTTTCACCAACCATAAACCTACTTTAAAATGACAGAAGAATTAGTATTCCCAAAAACCTTTACTTATAATGAATTGTTAAAGAGCAATTTAGCATATTTTAAGGGTGATGAGCTTGCAGCGACTACGTGGATGAATAAGTACGCGATGAAAACCAAAACCGGAGAGTTTTTAGAGTCAACGCCCGATGAGATGCATCAGCGAATGGCGGCGGAATTTGGCCGTATAGAAAAAAAATATCAGGAAGGGGAAAAGAAAGGGGAAGGACTGTCCGATTATGGAAAAAATCGAGAATTTTTATCAGAAAAAGCCATCTTTAATTTATTTAAAGATTTTAAATATGTGATTCCGCAGGGAAGCGTTATGTCTTCTTTGGGAAACAATAACGTGATTGCTTCATTGTCAAATTGCGTGGTTGTTCCTCCGGTTTTTGATTCTTATGGAGGCATATTTCATACAGATCAGCAATTGGCGCAATTGTTTAAAAGACGCTGTGGCGTTGGGGTTGATTTATCAAATTTAAGGCCTAGTGGCGCCCAAGTTTCCAATGCAGCGGGAACCACAACCGGAGCGGTTTCGTTTATGAATCGTTTTTCAAATACCACCAGGGAAGTTGCCCAAAACGGCAGAAGAGGCGCCTTAATGCTAACTATGGACATTGCGCATCCAGATATCGAAGATTTTGTGACCATCAAACAAGATTTGACCAAAGTGACCGGAGCCAATATTTCCATTCGCTTGTCCGATGAATTTATGGTAGCCGTTGTAAATGATGACGATTTCACCCTGCGTTGGCCAATTGACAGTAAAACGCCAACCTATAAAAAAGTAATTAAAGCAAGATCACTTTGGGACATAATTATAACTTGCGCCCATAATACCGCCGAACCAGGCTTGATATTCTGGGATCGCCAACATTATTATTCAACATCTTCCATTTATCCCGGATTTAAAAACAGTTCCACAAATCCTTGTTCTGAAATTGCCATGCAAGGCGGCGACAGTTGCCGTTTAATTGCAGTTAACTTGTACAGTTTTGTGAAAGACCCATTTACTGAAAAAGCCAAGTTCGATTTTAAAAAATTCTATGAAGTTGTGTACGAATCGCAACGTTTAATGGATGATTTGGTGGATTTGGAATTGGAAGCCGTCAATAAAATTTTCAATAAAATAATGCACGATAAAGAGCCTGATGAAATTAAAAAGGTTGAAATTGACACATGGAAATTATTATATAAGACTGGTAAAAAGGGCAGAAGAACCGGATTGGGATTTACAGCTTTGGCCGATGCCATGGCCGCTTTGGGCAAAAAGTTTGATACTGATGAAGCGATTGCGGTTGTTGACGAGATTATGAAAACCAAATTGCGGGGCGAGTTCGACAGCAGCATTGATATGGCAATTACCCGAGGGAAATTTGAAGTATTCAGCCCTGAAATTGAAAAATTCTCTGAGTTTGTGCAAATGATGGAAAAAGAATTTCCGGATGTTTATGAACGAATGATGAAATACGGCAGAAGAAACATTTCCATCAGTACCGTAGCGCCAACCGGCAGTTTAAGTATGCTGGCACAAACATCATCGGGTATTGAACCTGTTTATTTATTGTCGTATAAACGAAGAAGAAAAGTGAATCAGGACGATACAAATGCCAAAGTTGCCTACGTTGATGATATGGGTGATGCATTTGAGGAATTTGAAGTTTATCATCCAAAATTAAAACAATGGATGGAAGTTACCGGAAAAACCGATATAAAGGAAAGTCCTTACAGCGGCGCAACAGCGCCCGAAATCGATTGGAAAAAAAGGATTGAAATGCAGTCGTTGGTTCAAAAATACACCACGCATTCCATCAGTTCAACCATAAATTTGGCCACAGATGTTCCTGTTGATCTGGTTGGCGATATTTATATTGAATCCTGGAGAAAAGGATTAAAAGGAATTACGGTTTACAGAGATGGTTCACGAAGTGGAATCTTAATCGCCAATGACACTAAAAAGGCTGAGAAAAAAGCAGATTGCTATGCAGAAACTGTTTTCCCGAAACGCCCTAAAAAAATTGCCGCTAAAGTAGTCCGTTTCCAAAACGATTACGAGAAATGGGTTGCCGTTGTTGGTTTAATAAACAACAGGCCTTATGAAATATTTACAGGAAAAATTGAAGATGCATTTATTCTGCCTGCTTGGCTGGAAGAAGGCTGGGTAATTAAAAATAAAGATAAAAAAGGAGAATCGCGTTACGATTTTCAATTTTTGGACAAAGATGGGTATAAAGTGACTTTTGAAGGGCTGTCGCGCACTTTTGATAAAGAATATTGGAATTATGCCAAATTAATTTCGGGTGTATTGCGTCATGGAATGCCAATTCCTTATGCGGTTGATTTGATTAACAATTTAAACATGTATGATGAAAACATCAATACTTGGAAAAATGGGATTGCGCGTGCATTGAAACAATTTGTGGCGGACGGCACGCAGGCAGTGGATAAAAAATGTCCTGAATGTGGTGATCCTGACGGATTAATTTATGAAGAAGGTTGTTTGAAATGCAAAAATTGCGGACATACCAAATGCGGATAAAAATATGCTGAAAAAATTAAAAAAAGCGACAAAATTTTAAATTTTGTCGCTTTTTTTATGAGCTAAATAAATTTGACAACTTATTTAAATGAATTTATCGTTTTTCTGATGGCCACCAAACGGGTCAATAAATTTTCTAAATATTTTATATCCAACATATTGGCGCCATCACTTTTTGCATTTGCCGGGTCAAAATGGGTTTCTAAAAATAATCCGTCAACGCCAACTGCTATGCCTGCCCTGGCAATGGTTTCAATCAGTTCCGGTTTCCCTCCTGTAACGCCGCTGCTCTGATTTGGTTGCTGTAATGAATGTGTGATGTCCAAAATAGTTGGCGCAAACTGCTGCATTTCCGGGATTCCCCTAAAATCGACAATCATATCTTGGTATCCGAACATCGTTCCTCTATCTGTAATCCAAACTTTTTCGTTGCCGCAGTCCAATACTTTTTGTACGGCGTGTTTCATAGCACCCGGACTCATAAACTGTCCTTTTTTCAGATTGATTACTTTTCCTGTTTTTGCGGCTGCAACCACCAAATCGGTTTGGCGAACCAAAAAGGCGGGAATTTGCAATACATCAACATATTCAGCCGCCATCGCGGCATCTGAAATTTCATGAATGTCGGTAATTGTTGGGATGTTAAAAGTATCGGAAACTTTCTTCAATATTTTTAATGCTTTTTCATCTCCAATTCCGGTAAAACTGTCAATTCTGGAACGGTTTGCTTTTTTAAAACTTCCTTTAAAAATAAAAGGAATCTCCAATTTATCGGTCACTTTTAAAATGTGTTCGGCAATTCTCAAGGCCATTTCTTCACCTTCAATGGCGCAAGGACCGGCCAACAAAAAGAAGTTATTACTGTCTGTATGTTTTATGTTAGGAATCAGATTTAAATTCATGATTTTTAATTTTTTTCAAAGATACTATTTTAAATAGCTGATTAAAACAGAATTATTCTTAATTTTATTGAATGATTTCCCATTATTTTAATAATAACAGTATGAAATATTGCAATCTATTAGTGTTGATATTTTTTTTAGGATGCGCTACGCCTAAAATCGTTTATGATTATGATAATCAAGCTGATTTTAACCAGTACAAAACATTTCAGTTTTATGATGATGTTCTACTGAATATTAATGAGATAGAAGCGAAGAGGGTTCTCGCGCAATTGGAAAAATCCATGATTGAAAAAGGTTTAGAACCCAGTGATGATCCGGCAATTTTTGTCGATGTTAAGCTAAATCAGTTTGAGGCGCCAAGAAATTCGGTGGGTATTGGTTTTGGTAATTATGGAAGACATTCAGGAATAAATATTGGGGGACAAATACCAATTAACAGCAACACGTTAACCAAACAATTTACAGTTGACTTTGTGGATGCTAAAACTGATAGATTAATTTGGCAGGGTTTTTATGAAGGAAATTTTCAAACCAACATTAAAATTAGTGAAAAAGAACAGCTTTTAGCCGAAGCATTTCAAAAATTATTGCGTAAATATCCTCCTAAAAAATAAAAGCGATTAATTTATCTTTATCCGAACTCCTTCACTATGGCTGCTGAATTCCGGCGCATACATGCTTTGGATGTTTGTAATTCCGTTGCTGAAATTGCCTGTATTGTTTACACGCAAATCATATTCAAAAACATAAACGCCTTTTGGCAAATTCTCAAAAAAGAAATTTGTTGAAGCGTCTTTGGTGCTTTCGTAATAACCCAATCCGTCCTTCCATTTGTAGGCAGACAACACATTGACAGGTTCCAATCCGCTGGCGCGCATATCTTTCATAAAAACAAATTCCATTGGTCTGTCAACTTTTAATTCTATTCGCACGGTAATTAAATCGCCGACTTTTAAGGTCATATTTTGGCTTATTTCAGTCAACAATTTTCCTTTATCGGAATTGGTTTTCAAGAACAGTTTTTTAATTAGTTTCAGCGGTGTTTCCGCTGAAGTTACTTTATCCAAATCCTCAAAATATTGCCAATACAATCCGCCCCAGGCAATGCCTTTGTCTTTTTTGGTAATGGTCACTTCGCCCATTTCTGGCGTAATTTCATTACCGTTCCAAGAAGTTTTAAAGTAGCCCGTGCCTGCTTCAATTTTAACATTTTCTTCCAGAAGGCTATGGGGATTGAAAGGCTCAATTTTTTGGTTTCCTACATTTACTTCAACTGATTCGTTTACGGCCAGCCAATCGCTGCCTTGCAATAACAACGCATATACGGCTTCTGTGGTTGCTTTTGTGGTTTTCCAGCTGTTTGTTTCCTTATTTTTCAACAACCAAACTTTTAATTCATCAACGGTTGCGGTGTTATTTTCAATTTCAGAAAAAGCTTCAATCAACAAAGCCTGTGTTTCAATCGGCGCTTGGTGCCAAAACCAGCTGGCGGTGTTTTCTTTCCAGTACATACCCAATTCTTCGCTCACAATGCTATTTTCATGCAGGGATTTTAAAATGGCTGAAGCTGCCGTTTTATTTTGCGTTCTATGTTGCACCAAAGCAATCATTCCTTTTGAATACAAATTGAATTCTTTCCAATAGCTGGCCGATTGCTTGGTGTAATAATTTACGGCTTTTTGTACATTTTCAGTAATTTTTGCTTCTTTATAAAAACTGCGCATATATAAATAATGCAGTTGAATTTGCCCTAAATGATTTTTGGCCAGATAATCTGTTTCCGCCTTTAGACCTTTTTCTTTGGATTTTTCTTGGTCTTTTAATTTTTTGGCTTCCGCTAAAAGTTTGTTATAATCGTCCAAAATTTCTTCGTCTAAAAATTTGATGGCTTTTGAAATCATTTCAGAAGCGGCCTTTTCGTTTATTTTGACGCCCAATTTTTGTAAATGCCCAAAACCTGCGGCAATATGTTGCGTAATGTATCGGTTCGGATAGTCACTTCCTTTAAACCATGGGAAACCGCCGTTGCTGAATTGTTGTTCTTTTAATTTGTTGATGGCAGCTTGCTGGTCGTTCGTCATTTTATTTAAATCGAACAATAACCCGATGCGATTTTTCTGTTCCGTTTCACTTTGTGCATCGCGCAACCAAGGCGTTTCCTGAATAATAATGGATTTCAATTCCGCATTTTTCTCCAAATTTGATATCAGTGCCTCACTCGATTTCCACTGATTGAAGACTTCCTGAATGCGCGGATTTGAATTTACAATATGCGAAGCCAGCGAATTTGCATAGTAACGAGAAAATGTTTGCTCGGAACAGTCGTAAGGATATTCCATTAAATAAGGCAAACTTTGCACCGCATACCAGGCCGGATTTGAAGTAATTTCTAACGTTAATTTATGGTTTTTAAGCGTGGTTGACGCATTGTTTTTTAACTTGTTTAAAGTGAACGTTTTGGTTTGGTTCCCGCGAACCCACATGGACAGCGTTTCGGTCACCAAGATTCTGTTAGACAACACAGGCAAAACATTTTGTTCACCGTCACTAAAATCGCCGGCTTTCGCCATGATTTTATATTGAACGGCTTGAATATCCTCCGGAATTCGCAGTTTCCAACTTATTTGCGTATTTCCTTTTCCATCAACCATAAAATTTTGTGTGGCGGAACTATTTCCCAACAGTTCATCAATTTGTTTTCCGGTGATGGCATCGGTCAATGCTAAAACAGCAGTTCCATTCAGTGTATTTTCTGTTAAATTTGATATTTTGCTTGAAAACACAATGGTATCGCCTTCTCTTAAAAATCGTGGCGGATTTGGCAATACCATCAGTTCTTTTTGCGTAACGGCGGTCAATGTTTTGGTTGCCGTTGCCAATGCTGCGGTATGCGCCAACAACTGCAATTTCCAGCGTGTCAACGCTTCCGGAATCGTGAAATTAAAACTTACGTTGCCATCTTTATCCGTTGATAAATGCGGATAGAAAAAAGCAGTTTCCTGATAGTTTTTGCGAATTTTTATGGATGAAGGATTCAGTTTTTCAAGGTTTTCCTCTTTTTTAGGTGCTGCTTCTTTTCCAACACCAGCAACCACAACTTCATCTAAAGCCATATTTTCAGAAACTTCATATTCAACTTCAGATACTTCACGTTTTACATCATCTTTTTGCATCATTTTTTCTGAATTCATTCCTCTAATTCTAATGGAATTATTCAAACTAAACCCAAACCAATTTAATTGATCGAAAAATTGTTGGAGCTTTTCATTATAATTCTGCGGTAAATTGGCAATAGCAAAATAGCGGTTTCCAAAACTGTTGTTTGCGTTGCGATTGTTATATGAATAATAAATCGGTTGTGCCGTTGGATTAAATTCCCAGTTATGGGGTTTAAATTCATCCAAAGAAGCATCGTACATACTGGCCAATAGTTCGGCGGCAATCTTATCGCCCTTTTCGCCTTTGATCTTAAAACTCCAGGTTTGCTGTTGTCCAGGCTGTAATTTATCTCTGAAAGTTACAGTTTCAATTTCGAGTTCTTTTTTCTCATAAGGCACTGAAATAGGCAAGGTGCCGCTTTTGAAAGCATTAAAATTGCTGAAACTGTAATGAACGGCAAATCCGCCCAAATCTTTTATGGTGACCGGAATTTGAATAAATTTTGAGTTATTTTCCAGGTGAATAATTTGGGTGTCAATTATTTTATGGTCTTTTTCAATATCAATGGTGACAAATAGGTTTTTTGAAGCCGAACCAATTTTTAGCACCACATTTTCAAAGGGTTTGTAACTTTGTTTATCTGTTGAAATCACCAACAATTGATTGTCGGCAACCTGATTCTCGCTTTCGCTGAAAACAGTAAATAACTGTTTGTCAACGACTTTTTGCCCAAATTTATCTGCAGTTTCCAATTCGGCCACATAATTTCCCGAGAGCCATTTTTGAATTTTCTTCAACGGAATTTTGGTGTTTTTTGACGTGTCAAAATTTTCTTCAAAAACCAAAGTGCCTTTTGGCCAGTTTTTGATTTCATTTTCGTTGGCGTAAGCTTCATTCGGAAATTTAGTTCTGAAGATTTCTTCGTTGAGTTCCTGATAATCGGGCGCGTTCCAAGGACGTGTTCTCAACACATTTTTTGGCGCCTGTAATTTGTATATTTTTAAGTTTCCTTTGGCGGAAACAATTTCATCGTTCAGGTTTTTGGTTACAACGGTTATAATGTTTTCCTTTTTGTTTTTGTCGATTTCATTGTCCATCTGAATTTCAGCAATCAAAGCGTGGTAACCAACTTTTATTTCGGTGGTGGCACTGCGGGTTTCGCCATTGATATCCGTAATATCGGCGGTAATTTCATAAATGAATATCGGCAAATTTGCTGGGTCAACGCTTTTGTCGGGAATTGCCTTAAAAGTGATATTGAAATTTCCTTGGGCACCGGTTTTGGTTTCCCCATGAACAATTTCCTGTGCTTGCGTTGCAGGAAAAATTGGTCGATACCAATAAAACCATTTCGGGTATTGCACTTTTCTGTACACGCGATACAAAACTTTGGCGTCAGTTATGGTGCTGCCTGCAAAGGCAACGGCGCTTCCGCTTACGGTAACGGAATCGTTTATTTTATAGGTTTCGGTAATCGGTTTAAATGCGGCTTCAAATTTTGGGCGTTTGTATTCTTCCACCAAAATTTCTGTAGAAGAAAAATTAAAACCGTCAATGGAATTAAATATTTCGCTCTTTTTTGATCCTTTTCCAACTCGAATGGAATAAATCCCGGTTAAGCCATTGGACGGCAAAATAAATTCGCCGCTAAATGAGCCGTAATCATTGGTTTTTAATTCAATGGATGTTACGATTTCATGGTTGACGTTATACAAAGTGACTTCAACAAATTCATTCGCAACGATTTCCGATTTATTTTTGATGCTTTTAAGCACAATTCCTTTGTAATAAACCGTTTGTCCGGGTCTGTAAATGCTTCGATCGGTAAATAAAAATGAATTGATGGTGGTGTTTTCCGTTTGTGGATTTGACGCCCTATGTTCATTTAAATAATAGTCGCCAAAGGTGGCAATTTCCTTGTTGTGGTTTACGGTGATCACCACATTTCTGTATGAAATTTTTGGGTTGAAATTTATCTGGCCCTTGTTATCGGCAATGAAATTTTCATTTATTGGATTGTTATACTTTCCTGTATCGTAGTTTTTGATGTTTACTTTGGCGCCAACCAAGGGTTTTCCGGTATTTCTGTCAACAATTTGATAAGTGTTGCTGTTATTTTGTCGGTTTTCAACCAAGGCAATGTCGGTTGCCTGTATGATCGCAGTGGCGTAAAGGCTGTTTGCGTTTAAGGTTTCAAAGGTTGAAGCATAAATTAAATAATTTCCGTTGGCAAAAGGCGGAATTAAAATCTCGGTGCTGTGTTGCTGATAATCGTTCTCTGTTTTTAAGGTTTGACGGAAACTTGTCAGTAAATGGAGTTTTTTAATAAAAGCAATTTTTGCCGAATCATTGTAAGTCCTTGCAAATTCTGCCTTTTCTTTTTCGCTGATTTTGAAGAGGTGAAAATACAATTCGGGCACATTTTTATAAAAAACCAATACCTTATTGTCTTTTAAATTGGGAACGTATTTTTCAGCGGTAATATTTAAGTTAAGGTTCAAAATTTGCTGTTTTAGCAAATGGCACTTTTGGGCGCCAAAACTATTCGGAAATTTTGCCATGGCTTCCTCACAAATTTCAAGGGCTTTTATGCGTTTAAATTGATTTTCTGTTTTAGTTAAAGGCACATAATCATTCGCCTGGTTGTTATAAACGGAAGCGATTTCAAAATCGATTAAAGTGGAAGATTCTGATGTTGCAAATTCGTTTTTTAAGTTGATCAATGAATTTAAAAAGAGGGTTTCTTTTTCGCCAAATGTTGCGTTTTCTTTTACAAAGGCGAGTCGTTCCAGTTCAACTGCAACAAAAGCGTTGCTGTTTTTTTCCTTTTGGTGAAATGCCGCCAGTTTTTGATAAATTTTTAAGGCGTTGAACTGAAGCGATAAAGGATCCTGAGTTTCTAATTTTATGCCTGAAAATTCTTTGAAATTTGCCAAATATTTTTCCTCAGAAATTTCAAACTTGTAAACCGGATTTGCAATGGAAGTTTCGGGTGTTTTATAAAAATCCAAGGCGTTGTGCGATAAAAAGTCAAAGAGCGTTGGGCGAAATATTTTGGAATCTTTCTGCAATTCTAAAATATCATCAAAATTTTTTAAATATGTTTTTTGTGCCAACACCTCATTTTCTATGGATTTTTGAAAATGAAAATGAATTTCCTTAAAGATTGTCTGCAAATCCCAGGTTCTAAAATCGGAGGTGTCAACTTTAGATTCTGTCGCGGTTCTGTCGAAAAATTTCCATCTGTTTTGCTGATAATATTGCCAATATAAATTGGCAAGCACACTTTCCAGCATATTTTTTGTTGGGAATTCAGTGGCTGAAATTTCTTTTTTGAAGGAATTGATGATATTCAGCTGCGCGTCTTCTTCAAGTACTAAAGCGTATTTCGATTTAAACAGCAAGATTTTTAAGAGTTGCGGCGCATTGTTTTCTTTTTTTGCGATTGCATAAATTTTTTCAACTTCAATTAAAGCTGATTTTGGCAGATTGCTTTCTTCCAGTTTTTGAACTTTTTTCCATACATCATCGTAATTTTTGTACTGCTGCTGGGCTTTAGCGTTTGCCGAAAATAAAATAATGACGGAAAGTATAAAGGCAATTTTTTTCATAATACATAATTTGTTCTTGTAAAGTTATACCAATTTATCTATATATTTTGTCCAATCTAAAATATAAGTTTAATTGGATAATGCCGAAGCAACAAATATTTAGTGCAATGAGGCGAGGCCGATACTGGACTTGTATATTTGCACTTTCGGTATTAACAAATTTGTACCTAAAATAAGATGAATTAGATAAAGGGCTTATTTTAATGAAAAATCGCATAAAAAAGCCGCTGATCAGCGGCTTTTTTAATATTGCATTAATATTAGGTGCGTTAGTTCATAAGCACAAATTCACATCTTCTGTTAATACTGTACTCATCTTCTGAACACATATTTGGTTGAACACAATTATTTAAAGGTTGCGATTCTCCAAAGCCTTCAGATTTTAATCTCTTTTCTAAAATTCCTTGGCTTGTTAAATATTCTAAAACCGATTTTGCGCGCTTGTCTGATAACTTCAAATTGTAGGCATCACTTCCCCTTGCATCGGTATGGGCGCCGATTTCCAATTGCATGTTGATATGTTTTTTCATCAATGCTACAACATTATTTAATTCTAAAGCTGCATCTGGGCGAATATTCCATTTGTCGAAATCAAAATAAATTGGGTTGATTTTGATTTGCGTTTTGCCAGCCTCCGTAACAATGTTTTGTTCTGCATCATCATAAGATTCAATCAATAATTGAATATTTTTATTGATGTCGCCTTTCGCATCTGAAGAAAATTCCACAACAGACGGAACATATAATTTAAGCGTTCCTTTAATTTTATAGGATTTATTATTTTCAATATCAAAGGAATATTTAGCATCTTCGCCAACAACCATTTCATTAATTAAATTGTTATTTTCATCTAACAAAGACACCGATGAACCAGGAAGGATTTCCAGGCTGTTTTTATCCTGCACCAATCCATGAATGACGTATGTTTTCTCTTTCGTAAATCGGTAAATATCGTCATCGCCCATTCCGCCTTCTCTGTTTGAAGAGAAATAACCTTTCTCATTTGTTTCATTGATCACAAAGGCAAAATCATCTAAATTGCTGTTGATGACGTTGCTTAAATTTATAGGGGCAAAAAACTTTCCATCAGCAATTTCACTTTTAAAAATATCCAACCCGCCCATTCCAAAATGTCCGTCGGAAGCAAAATATAAAATATTGTCACTGCTCACAAAAGGAAATTGTTCCCGCTGATCGGTATTTATTTTCGGACCTAAATTTTTTGGGTTTCCGTAAGTTCCGTCATTGTTGATATCAACCGCAAATAAATCGAAAGATCCGATGGTTCCTGGCATATCCGACGCAAAATACAATTCTTTTTCATCAGGGCTTAGCGCAGGATGTTCAACTGAATAGTTGTTACTGTTGAAGGGAAGTTCCGTAATGTTTGCCCACTTATTATTTACAAATTGTGCTTTGTAAATTTTCAGATGCGTCACTTTATTCTTATCCTGATTTTTTTTGCCCGAATCAAAATTATTTCGCGTGAAATACATCGTTTTTCCATCATTTGTAAATATGGCATTTGATTCGTGCATTTTAGTGTTTATGTTTTCAGAAAAAGGAACAACATTTTTTAAGTCCTGATTTTCATCAACATCAGCCTGGTATAAATCCAAATAAGGCTGATTGTTCCAAAGGTATAATTTGCCTTTATTTCTTGTTGATGCAAAAACAACTTTTTCACCAAAATAAGCTGCTCCAAAGTCTGAATATTTTGTGTTTACGGAAACTTTATTAACAATATATGGTTTTCTGATTTCGCTGTTCAATGCTGAAAAAAACGGCAATGTTTCTTGTTTTTCGGCAGGTGCCAATTGTTTTTTCTGCAAATATTTTTGGTGCCATATATCAGCTTCCGTAAAATTTTTAACGCCTTTTAGCGCTTGGGAATATCGAAATAGATAGGTTGCGTCAACATTGGATTCATAAGTTTGAATCAATATTTTGTACCAAGTTTCGGCCTCTTTCATTTTGGTGTTAAAATAATAACAGTCGGCTAGTTTCTCTAACACTTCCTGTGTTTTAGGCGCTTCGTTCAAAAACAATTCTGCCGCATTTAAATACGCTCTTTTTTCAAATAATTGGTTTGCGCGTTTTAAATTTTGCGCAACTGAAAGTTGTATTGAAAAAGGAAAAATTAAAAGTATAAGTAGTATTTTTTTCATTTTGAAAGTCGTTTTTGTTAAAAGAATCTTGGGGATTTATCATAGCCCTTATTAAGGCCAAAAATGTTTAAATCATATAAGATAAAGAGTTCATGCGAACCAGAACTAAATGGGCCAAGATTTGAAATTGTATGGTCGTAAGCATATCCAATTCGAAGTTCAGGCGTGGCTTTAAAATTTACCATGCCGCTAAAGGCATCTTCCAATCGGTAGCCAACGCCAAATTCAACTTTATTGTCGAATAAAACATTGGCGGTTAGGTCGAAAGAAATTGGAGCGCCTTTAACGACTTTTGCCATAAATGCCGGTTTAAATTTAAACAATTCATTGATTTCAAAAACATAGCCACCGGTAAGATACGTGTGTGGTTGTTCAGTGCCTTGATATTTTCCATTATTTCTGTCGAGATGTTCTGCATTTAAAATGGCAGGAATAGATAACCCTATATAATAATTATCGGTATTGTAATAAACACCGGCTCCAAAGTTAAAAAATGATCTATTGATATTTTCCGCAAAATCAGGATCGGTGAACACATCGCCCGATTCCAACACAAATCCATTAAAATTGACATCAAAAAAAGTAACCCCGGCTTTTAAACCGAAAGACAATTGGCCGTTCTCTTCCAAATTTAATTTATAGGCAAAATCTGCGTATAGATCATTTTCTTTAACCACGTCGCCAATATTGTCATTCACCAAAGAAAAGCCGACTTCAACATTTTCATTGATTGGGGTATGTGCAAAAATATTGGAAGATTTTGGAGCGCCATTTGCGCCAACCCATTGGGTTCTGTGCAATGCGCCCAAATTTACAATCCCAATATTGTCGGTGGTATAGGCCGGATTTATGACACTCATATTGTACATATATTGCGTGTATTGTGCGTCTTGTTGCGACCACATCACTACGGTTGTCATAAGTGCAATAAATGATATTAGTTTATTTTTCATTTTTTAGGTATAAAATGTATTTGTTTAAACGATTGATTATCTGCTTAAATATAAGCGGCGTTGAATAGGTTTTCTGTTCTCTTTGTTGAAATAGATAACAAAGAAATACACACCTGTCGGCGATAATTCCCCGTCACCGTTCAATCTGCCGTTCCAATCTGCAGTTGAGGCTTTGGCGGTATAAATTAAATTTCCCCAGCGGTTAAAAAATTCCACTTTAAAATCAGGATAAAGTTCCCGAAGGTTTTTAATTTTAAATGTGTCATTGGTTCCGTTTCCTGTTGGCGAAAATCCATCGTAAATTTCAATATCATATTCATCGCAAGCTTCCAAAGTGACAGTCACTTCAAGAGGATTGATACTTTTACAGCCATTACCATCAGTTTCTATGGCATAATAAGTTTCGCCCTCAATCAATGTTGCGGATGCATTTAAAGGATTTCCGTTTGGATAAGCGTCATACCAAGAAATTGCACCGCCCTTGTTTGCGGAAACATTCAGGTTTAATTCGGCAATGGTCGGATTGTTGATTTTGCAAAATTCGTTTCCAAGTGAAATTAAAGTTGGTGTTGGAATTGCGGTCAAAGTAACATTGGCAACAACCCTAACAGAACTTTCACATCCTGTTGTGGCGTTTGATTGAGCCGCCCAATATGACATTCCGTCAATTAACAGACTTGTATTATCCAATGGCGTAGTTTCTGTTTCCGAAGCATACCAAACAATATTGTTTCCTGATGCATCCAAATTTTCAACAGTTGGATAATCAGACTCGCAAAAAATTTGAGAAACATTGACAATTGTGGCAGGCGCAACATCGGTTATGGAAACCGTTATCTTTAAACGCGCAATACTTTCGCATCCGGTTGAAGGATCGGAAGCCGCAGCCCAATAATCTTCGCCATCTATCAGTAAATCAGTATTATTTAATGGTGTGGTTGCGGCTTCATTGGCATACCAAATAATTGAGGTGCCACTGGCTTGCAAACTTGCTGCTTTTGGGTTATCCGCAGCGCAAAAAGTTTGATTTACTGAAGTGGTTGTTGGTGTTGGCGGATTGATGATACTTACCTTCACCACCAATCTTGAAGCGCTTTCACAACCGGTAGTCGCATCGGTTTGGGTTGCCCAATATGAGGCTCCGTTTACCAATAAATCCGTTGGATTTAAAGCTATTGAGGACGTTTCGGTTGCATACCAACGGATGACGATTCCGCTTGCGTTTAAATCGGAAATTATTGGCGCATTTGGCAAATAATCTTTTATGCAAAATGATTGATTTGCTAATGCCGTTGTTGGTGGAGGCGTTGTATTTATAACAACAGTCACCGCCAATCTTGAAGCGCTTTCACAACCGGAAGTTGCATCTGTCTGCGTTGACCAATATGTTGATCCGTTTACCAATAAATCTGCATCATTTAAAGGCGTTGTTGATGTTTCAGAAGCATACCAAATGATTCCTGTTCCGATTGCGTTTAAATTTTGGACTTTCGGACTGTCAATTTCACAGAAAACCTGATTGGCTTGCGTTGTAGTTGGCGGCAGTATTTTGGTAATACTTACGGTAACTTTTAATCTGTTGGCAATTTCACAGCCTTCAGCGGCAATTGTTTGCGTTGCCCAATAAACGGCGCCATCAACCAATAAATCTGTTGTGTTTAAAGGGGTTGTGGAAGTTTCGGCAGGATACCAAAGCAATATATTTCCGGGATCGTTTAAATTTGCGACTGTGGCTTTTTCAATTTCGCAAAAAGTTTTGCTTTGTTCAATAGTTACAGGCGGCTGTGGCGTAATAACAGTAACATTCACAAGCAATCTGTTGGCGCTTTCACAGCCTGAAGCAACAGTTTGGGAAGCCCAATAAGTTGCGCCATCTGCCAATAAATCTGTCGGATTTAATGCGGTTGTTGAAGTTTCGCCGGCATACCAAAGTATTCCTGTTCCGGAAGCGCTTAAATTGGCGACGGTCGGATTGTTGATTGCGCAAAAAACCTGATTTTGGGCACTGGTTGTTGGCGGCGGCGGCGCACTAATTGAAACATTCACAACCAGTCTGTTCTTACTTTCACAATTGGAAGTTGCATCGGTTTGGGTTGCCCAATAAGATGCGCCATCTGCCAATAAATCCGTTGGATTTAATGCTGATGTTGAAGTTTCGCTGGCATACCAAAGTATACCTGTTCCTGAAGCGATTAAATTTTGGACTTTCGGACTGTCTATTTCACAAAAAGTTTGGCTGGTCTGGGTTGTAGTTGGCGGTGCTGGTGCAATAATGGAAACAGTCACCATCAATCTTGAAGCGCTTTCACATCCGGAAGTTGCATCTGTCTGCGTTGCCCAATATGTTGCGCCATTTGCCAATAAATCTGCATCATTTAAAGGCGTTGTTGATGTTTCAGTAGCATACCAAAGAACATTATTTCCGATTGCGTTTAAATTTCCGACTTTCGGACTGTCAATTTCACAGAAAACCTGATTGGCTTGCGTTGTAGTTGGTGGCAGTGGAATAAGGATAGAAACAGTCACAACCAATCTTGTTGCACTTTCACAGGCAGAAGTTGGATCCGTTTGACTTGCCCAATAATCTTCACCTTCGATAAGTCCTTCATTGATACTTAAAGGTGTGGTGGAAGTTTCGGTATCATACCAAAGTATGCCGTTTCCGGTTACGATTAAATCTGCAACAGTGGCATTTTCAATTTCACAAAAAACTTGATTGACTTGCGCTGTTGTTGGAGGCGGAATTACGGTAATGTTTGCCGTAATTTTTAATCTGATGGCACTTAAACAACCAGAAGTTGGGTCGGGAAGTGCGCCCCAATAATCTTCTCCGTCAACAAGTGCTTCCGAAAGGTTTAATGCGGTTGTTGAAGTTTCCGTATCATACCAGACAACGTTATTTTGATTCATGCTTAAATCTGAAATGGTGGCTTTTTCAATTTCACAAAAAGTCTGATTGGTATTAGCGGTTGTTGGTGGAGGAACTATTGTAATGATTACAGAAATAGTTGCTGAAGCAGGAGGGCAAATGCCAAGCGTACTTGAAACAGTGTAAGTATAAGTGCCGATGGTGTTTATTCCTGGTTCGAAAGTTCCCAAATAACCGTTTGACAACGTACTTGGTCCGGTCCAAATTCCGGTTGTGTTGGGGGTGCCTCCCAACAAATCAAATAAATTTGTTGTCACAAAATTCACTTCACATTCCTGCAATGCACTGCTTTCACCGGCATCAGGAGCAATATCTATAACAACAGTGGTTTTGGCTCTGTTTGAACTTACGCAAGGAAAAGTAATTTCGGCAGCCCAATAATCTTCACCATCAATAAGCAACGCGGTACTTTTTAATGGCGTTGTTGAAGTTTCGGAATCATACCAAAGAATAGTGGTTCCCGTTGCCCTTAAATTGGCAACTGTTGCGCTAGGCGGGGAACAAAATGACTGTATGGGTGCTGTGGTAGGGGTAAGCGGTTCAATTAAACTTACGGTTGTTGGAAATCGATCACTGGTACAGCCGTTTTCTGTCTGTTGCACCCAATAAGTTTTTCCATTTACGAGAAGTGTTGAAAGCGGAAGAAAATTTCCGCCTGTCTGTGCATCATACCATTCGATATTTTCTCCTGTTGCGGATAAACTGCCGACTGTTGGGTTATCAATTGCGCATTTTCCTACTGATACATCAACGTTTGTTGGGAAATCGCCATAAATAATTACTGTAACAGCCAATCTGCTTGTGCTGCAACTATTTCCTGCAATATTATCGGCATAATAAGTTATTCCATTGACCAGAACTTCTGCGGCGCCATATAATTCTCCGCCTGAAGGCGCGTCATACCAAACAATGGTGCCGCCTGAGGTGACTAAATTTGCAATTGTACTGTTATCGGATTTACAAAAAACTTGGGAAGCAGCTCCGGTGGGAGGAGGATTAGTGCATTGCGCAAAAGTTGAGTTATAAGTTAGCGCGAAGATTAAAAAGACAAAAACGGTAATTTTTTTAGGTAATAGCAATATTACTTTTTTCATTAAATATAAGGTTGGTTAATTTTTTAAGCGATAAGCAATAATTTTAAAGGGTGTTTAATACATACTAAATAAAAACAATTTTTGCAACAAAACCGCCTGCTGTGTTATAAGTTATAAACATAGTTGTTAATAGTTTTAACAGAAAAAATAAATGTTATTTTTGCTATATTCTAAAAATTAAAGAATTTATAAATACCGATTTAAGGTTGATTTTGATTTGAGTACAAGTTGATTAGGGATTGAGGCCATTAATTTTGCTCAGCATAAAGGCGTCCTTTTTTTTGGTTTTTATCGGAAAAAAAATAGCTTATCACTTTTTTATCCTTTGGAGTTTGTGAACAATTTATGGACTGAAATGTAAAATCCTTGAGGTAATGATCAATCATTTTAATTGAGATTGCTTAAATAATTTAGCCTTTCTTTTTAATTGTTTTCTTACATTTGGTTCCATAATTTTTTTACATGAACTATCATTTTATTGCAATTGGAGGAAGTGCCATGCACAATTTGGCCTTGGCTTTACATCAAAAAGGAGATACAATAACAGGCAGCGATGACGCTATTTTTGAACCTTCAAAAACAAGATTAAAAATAAAAGGTTTGTTGCCCGAGGATGAGGGCTGGTTTGAAGAAAAAATCACCCCGAATCTGGATGCCGTAATTCTTGGCATGCATGCAAAAGCGGACAATCCGGAGTTGTTGGAAGCTAAAAGGCTGGGGCTAAAAATATATTCTTATCCTGAGTTTTTGTATGAGCAATCTAAGGATAAAACACGGGTGGTCATTGGCGGATCTCACGGTAAAACCACCATTACCTCCATGATTTTACACGTGCTCAACTATCATGAAATCGCGGTTGATTATATGGTTGGCGCGCAGTTGGATGGTTTTGACACGATGGTGCATTTAACTGCAGAAAATGAATTTATTGTATTGGAAGGCGATGAATATTTGTCGAGTCCGATAGATTTGCGTCCAAAATTTCATTTATACAAACCCAACATCGCCCTTTTAAGCGGAATTGCCTGGGACCATATAAATGTTTTTCCAACTTATGAACACTACGTAGAACAGTTTTCAATCTTTGTCAATTCAATTACAAATGGCGGCATTATTGTTTACAACGAAGAAGATGATGAAGTTAAAAAGATAGTGGAAGCTGCCACAAATCCAATTCAGAAATATCCATACCGCACACCAAATTACCGAATTGAAAATGGCACCACTTTTATTGAAACTTCATTGGGTGAAATGCCATTGGAAATTTTTGGAAAGCACAATTTGCAAAATATGGCAGGCGCAAAGTGGATTTGTCAGCACATGGGTGTTGATGAAGCCGATTTTTATGAAGCCATAGCGAGTTTTAAAGGTGCCAGCAAGCGTTTGGAAAAAATTGCAGAAAGTGAATCGACCATTGTTTTTAAAGATTTTGCGCATTCGCCAAGTAAAGTTGAAGCCACCGCAAATGCCGTAAAAAATCAGTATGCAGCTAAAAAATTGTTGGCTTGTTTAGAATTGCATACTTACAGTAGTTTAAATGCCGAATTTTTAAAAGAATACAAAGAGACCTTAAACAGTGCCGATAGAGCCGTTGTTTTTTATTCTCCGCATGCCGTTGAAATAAAACGACTCGAAAAAATTACCGAACAACAAATTAGAGACGCTTTTCAGCGCGAGGATTTAATTGTTTATACCGATCCAACTGCATTCAGGGAGTTTTTATTTCACCAAAATTTTGAAAATACGGTTGTTTTGTTGATGAGTTCAGGCAATTACGGCGGATTGGATTTTGATAAATTTAAGGCGTTAATTTAATTTTTTTCGAAATATTACATCAAAACTCTTAATAAACAGTTGCTTCAAATAAGAATTTTCATAAATAAGAATTTAATTCAAAAATATTACGACTATATTTGAATAAAACTTGCTTATGAATTATGAAAACAAACCTCTGTCCATAAAATCTTGGGCAGAAGACGACAGACCTCGTGAAAAATTAATGTTAAAAGGTAAAGCATCATTATCAGATGCCGAATTAATTGCAATTTTAATTAGTTCGGGCAGCAGAAATGAGAGTGCAGTAGCTTTATCCAAAAGAATTTTAGCTTCCATAGACAATAATTTAAACAAATTGGGAAAGTTATTGGTATCCGATTTGGTAAAATTTAAAGGAATAGGCGAGGCGAAAGCAATATCCATTATCACAGCTATGGAACTCGGACGTAGAAGAAGGCTTGAAGAAGCTGTGGAATTGCCTCAAATTACCGGAAGCAAGGCTATTTTCGATTTAATGCAACCATTGATTGGAGAATTGCATCACGAAGAATTTTGGATTGTTTATTTAAACAATTCCAACAAAGTTTTGCACAAAGAACAATTAAGCAAAGGCGGATTAACAGGTACTTTGGTTGATGTCAGGCTGGTTTTTAAAAAAGGAATTGAGTTGTTTTCAACAGCCATTATTTTATGCCACAACCATCCTTCCGGAAAATTGCAGCCTAGCCAGGCCGATAAATCAATAACAAGCAAATTGAAAATTGCAGGAGAAACCTTAGACATAAAAGTATTGGATCACATAATTATAACGGAAAATGCGTATTTTAGCTTCGCCGATGAAAATATTATGTAAGTATAAAGTTCAAGCAAAAAATTGGAAGTTGAAAGTTAAAAGTCAATTGTCAAAAAGGTCGGTAAAAAACGCCAAAACATAAACAAATAAAAGAATCCACCATAAATGTTGCTCATTTATACACATAAAATTACACCAAGAGTTAATTATATATTCAAACATTTTTTTGTCAGAATTCTTAAAATTCCCATAACATTTACCACGAAAGTCAATGATTTTGTGGTACATAGCGGGCCAAAAATAACCTATTCAAAGGCTCCTTTGGGTGCTGAATTTTTTATTAGGAGTCACGATTTGTTATTTGAGCAAGGCATTAATGATGTTGACATCAAGATTTCTAAATGGGATGACGTTCCTTGCTTTTTTCCGGCCAAAGAATCGTCAACAATTCCATTTGATATTTTTGCGGCAAGTTTTTACTTAATCAGCAGGTATGAAGAGTATTTGCCCCATGTAAAGGATGTACACGAACGATTTCCGGTTGGCGAAAGTTTGGCCTATAAAAATGGTTTTCTGGAAAAACCCGTGGTTGATATTTGGGCTTTTAAGTTTTTGGAACTGCTAAAAAATAAATTTCCAAATTATAATTTCGCCACAAGGGAATTTAAATTAATTTCAACAATAGATGTAAATGTTGCATTCAAATATAAGCATAAAGGGTTTTTGCGTGCAATTGGCGGATCGTTAAAGGATTTATTCAATTTGAAGTTTATACATTTTCGCAACCGAGTCTTGACCGTTTTAAATTTAAGGGAAGACCCTTTTGATACTTTTTCGACCTTGTTAAAAATTAAAGCAGCGCATAATGTGGACACAATTTTTTTCTTTTTAATTGGAGATTACACTACCTTTGACAAAAATATTTCCTCTGCAAATATCAATTTCAAATCCTTAATAAAATCGGTTGCCGATTATTCAAAAGTTGGTTTGCTTTCTTCCTATTTTACTTTTAATGATCCAGAAAGGTTAAAAAAGGAAAAATTAAGGTTGGAATACATCTTAAACAGACCGGTAATGTGTTCTCGTCAGCATTATTTGCGTTTAAATTTGCCTGATGTTTATCAAAATCTAATAGATATAGACATGAAGGAAGATTACACTATGGGCTTTGAAAAATCTGTTGGGTTTAGGGCCAGCACCTGTTCACCGTTTTATTTTTACGATTTGGGTTTTGAAAGTCAAACACCCTTAAAAATATTTCCTTATGCGGTAATGGATGTTACTTTAAAGCAACATATGAAGCTTTCAAATGAAGATAGTTTGGTTAAGATTTTAGAATTAAAAAATGAAGTTCAAAAAGTGAACGGAACATTTATTTCGGTTTTTCATAATGAGACTTTAAGTGAAAATGATTATTGGAATGGGTGGACTGATATTTATAAAGCGACCGTGATATAAAAAGATCGAGATTTCGTTGTTCTTCTAAAAATTATTCGGTATTGAGAAATTTTAAATCCAATTTAAGTACCTTGTTCAAAATAAAATAAATGAAACGAGCCAATCAAATTTTGATACACAGCAGAATGATTAATGGCGACTGCATCTGTACCAATAAAAAATAAAATGTTAACAGATGAAACATATTAAGCACATATTCTTCGATTTAGACCATACGCTCTGGGATTTTGAAACAAATTCTGATATTGCTTTTGAAACCATTTTTAAAAAACATGAAGTAAAAGTTAATCTGCAAAAGTTTTTGAATTATTACCGTGGAATTAATGAGCATTATTGGAAATTATATCGCGAAGAAAAAGTGACCAAAGAAGAGATGAGATTGGGCAGGTTAAAAGATACTTTTGTAAAAATCAACGAAAAAGTTGATATGCAGCTTTTGGAGAATTTGTCGGTTGATTATATTAAAGTTTTGCCGAACCATAACCAACTTTTTGAAGGAACCCATGAAATTTTGGAACATTTGTTTGTGAATTACAAACTTCATATTATTACAAATGGGTTTAATGAGGTTCAGTATAAAAAGATTGAAAATTCAGGGATTGCAAAGTATTTTGATAAGATAATTACTTCTGAAGACGCCGGCGTAAAAAAACCAAATCCCATTATTTTTGAATATGCCTTGGAAATAACAAAAGCCGTTTCCGCCGAATCCATCATGATTGGCGACAATTGGGAAGCCGATATTATGGGCGCAAAAGATGCTGGGTTTGATGTGATTTTCTGTAATTTTAATGCTGAGCCTGTATCTAAAAATATTAAATCGGTTACCAATCTTATGGAAATTAAACGCTATTTGTAGCGCAAGCAGCATTTGGTGTTTATAGTTTCAAATTAAGTAAGTACTTTTACAAATATCAAAAAACAATAGTTTGACAGTAACAAAATTTATACAATTATGAACAAATCATTTTCAATCAGTTTTATTTTAATATTCAGTTTTTCCATACTGTTTGCACAAAAAAGCATCAATTCCTATAAATATATTCTGGTTCCGAAGCAATTTGAATTTCAAAAATCACCGGATCAGCATCAGCTCAATTCTTTAACAAAATTTCTTTTTGAAAAAGTTGGTTTTACAGTTTTGTTTACAGATGATTCGTTTCCTGAAGATTTGGCGGCGAACCGCTGTTTGGCTTTAATGGTTTCGGTTAATAATCATTCTGGTATGTTAAGCACAAAAATGAACATAGAATTGTTGGATTGTTACTCGAACAAGATTTTTTCAACCAAAGAAGGCATGTCAAGAGAAAAGGAATATAAAAAGGCATATCATGAAGCTATCAGAAGTGCGTTTGTTGACATTGAAAACTTAAAATATGCGTATGACGGCACCTTAGCGGCCGATGAAAAAAATAGCGAAAAAAAGACAGAAATTGAGAAACTGACCGTTAAGGAAGTTTTGCCGGCAGTTGAAGTACGGAAAGTGCCCGAAGTGCCAAAAGTTAAAGAAACGCCACCAATGAAAGTGGCGGAACAAATTGTTAAAAATGAAGCCAATGAAGCCACAACTGATCCCGTGAAATCGTTTGTAGTTCCTGTTGTTAATTCAATTGAAGGCAAATATTTTGTCGATAAATGGGGTGAATGCATTATATCGGCCAAAGATGGTTATTATTCTTTTGTGGGCGGTGATGAAAAGTTCGAATTTGCGGTAATCTACAAAACAACCATTTCCAATTTGTTTATTATAAAATGGGCGGCTTTTAAACAACCGCGATTGCTTGAATTGGACTTGCAAGGCAATTTAAAAGTGGAGGATGAAAATGGCGATAAAATTTATAAAAGACTGCAATAGATACAATCGTTTTTTCAAAGGAAAAGCGATTGGTGTAATATAAAAAAGCGTGGTGTTTTGGCACCACGCTTTTTTATTTGGTATTTTTTTAACAGCCTAAAGTTTAATTTATAACTAGTTTTTAGGCAGCATCAATTAAAAATTTAATTGTTTAGCATTTGCCACAAAGTATCTTTTAATTCCATCAATCCTTGTTTTGCAACGGATGAAATAAAAAGCGTTTTAATTCCTTTTGGCAATTCCTTAATAATTTCTGCTTTTAATTCATCATCCAATAAATCGGATTTTGAAATGGCAAGCAACCTGTTTTTATCCAGCAATTCAGGATTGTGTTGTTTTAACTCATTCAATAAAATATCATATTCTTTTTGAATGTTGGGAGAATCGGCTGAGATTAAAAACAACAATATCGAATTTCGTTCAATATGACGTAAAAAACGATGTCCCAAACCTTTGCCGTCTGCGGCTCCTTCAATAATTCCCGGAATATCTGCCATCACAAAAGTTTGAAAATCGCGGTATTCCACAATGCCCAAATTGGGTTTTAAAGTGGTGAACGCATAATCTGCAATTTTAGGTTTGGCTGCAGTAAGAACCGACAGCAAAGTAGATTTTCCGGCATTTGGAAAGCCAACCAAACCAACATCGGCCAATACTTTTAATTCTAATTGAAACCAGCCTTCTTTCATATCGATGCCGGGCTGCGCGAATCTTGGCGTTTGATGTGTTGACGATCTGAAATTCCAGTTTCCCAATCCGCCCATTCCGCCTTCAAGTAAAATTTGTTCTGGATTTTCTAAGGTAATTTCAAATAAAACTTCCTGAGTTTCCCCATCTCTGATGATGGTTCCCATAGGAACTTCAATATAAACATCTTTACCGTCTTTTCCGGTGCTTCGTTGTTTGCTTCCGTCGCCACCGTGATCGGCTTTGAAGTGTTTTTTAAATTTTAGTGGAAAAAGTGTCCACATATTTCTGTTTCCCCGAACAATTATATGTCCGCCACGACCGCCGTCTCCACCATCAGGGCCGCCTTTATCAATGTATTTTTCCCTATGTAAATGCGTGGAACCACGCCCTCCTTTACCGGAAGAAGCATAAATTTTTACATAGTCAACAAAATTTTCTTCAGTCATTTTCGTATAAAATAATTACCCGAATTTGGGTTTAAGGGCGCAAAGGTACAATTTTGAATTGAAAATTTAACTCTTTGTCAATTTAGCGGCAACTAATTTTCTATAAATGGTCAATTATTTCCGACAAACGTTTGGTGATATCATCAATAGTTCCAACGCCATCTGCACCAAAATATTTGCCTTGAAGTTGGTAATAATCCTTTAAAATGGCTGTTTTTGTATTGTATTCATTAAAACGATTGCGAATTTTACTTTCGTCCTGATCATCGGTTCTTCCGCTGATTTTACCTCGTTCTAACAGGCGCGTAACCAATAAATCTTCTGGCACTTCCAACGCAACCATGCCGCTGATGAGTTCTCCTTTTTCTTCCAAAAAGTTATCTAAAGCTTTTGCCTGTGATTCCGTGCGGGGAAATCCATCAAAAATAAATCCTTTGGCATCCGGATTTTTATCAACTTCAGCCTTTAGCATATCAATGGTAACTTCATCGGGTACCAAATCGCCATTATCCATATAGGATTTGGCCAATATTCCAAGTTCAGTTTTGTTGTTGATATTGGAACGGAAAACATCGCCTGTTGAAATATGCAGCAGGTTGTATTTTTCTTTCAGTAAATCGGCTTGAGTTCCTTTTCCTGCACCCGGAGGTCCGAATAAAACAATATTTTTCATTTTTGGCGGCGTTGTAAGTTGATAAATACTGGCAAGATTTCTTCCTAATCCATCATAATCTAAACCATATCCAATTATAAATTTATCAGGAATTGAAATACCGATATAATCTATTTTCAAATCTTTTTTAAATACATCCGGCTTAAAAAACAAGGTTGCTATTTTAAGTTGTTTTAATTTTTTATCGGCAAAGATTTCATAAATCTCCTGAAGCGTATTTCCGGTGTCAATGATATCTTCTAAAATAATCACCGTTTTGCCTTCCAAATCCTCATTTAAACCCACCAACTGTTTTATTTTTCCCGATGATTCCGTTCCTTCATAAGAAGCCAATTTCACAAATGAAACTTTACAACTGTAGTTATATTTACGAACCAAATCGGCAACAAACATAAAGGAGCCATTTAATATTCCAATAAATATTGGGGTTTCATCTTTACAGTCTTCCGTAATTTGGGAAACCATTAAATCGATGGCCTTGTCAATTTTTTCTTCGGAAATGTATTTTTTAAAATAGGTAGTGTGTAGTTTAATGATGCTCATTTTTATGCTTTGTTACAAATTTAATAATCAATGGAGAATATTAGCCTTTAATTCTGATTTATTTGCTAATTTAAAATACAAAAACCGTTTTGACAACTCAAAACGGTTTTATAAAAAAGTTTTAAATGTAAATTATTTTTTTAGTTGTTCTTTTTCTTTATCTGTTTTTTTAACAGTATCATATACAATTGCCGAAGCAACAAATATGGATGAATAAGTACCAACTCCAATACCAACGATTAATGCGAACATAAATCCTTTGATGGAATCACCTCCAAATAGGAATATGGCAAATAACACCAACAATGTTGTTAATGAAGTGTTTATGGTTCTGCCCAAGGTACTGTTAATCCCGGTATTTATGACTTTGCCCAAACTCCAGGAAGTATGTGTTTTGGTAAACTCACGAATCCTGTCATAAACAATCACCGTATCATTTATTGAATAACCCAGAACCGTTAATATAGCGGCAATAAAGGATTGTCCAATCTCCATATCAAAAGGTAAAATTTTATAAAATATAGAGAATATACCAAATACAATTAATACGTCATGAAATAATGCAACAACAGCTCCCAAACTGTATTGCCATTTACTAAACCTTAGTAAAATATATAGGAATATGACCAAAAGCGAACCTAAAATAGCCCAGCCTGCTGCTGTTTTAATATCATCTGCAATTGTTGGCTCAACTTTTATGGTGCTAAGTATTCCAAGTGTTTTTACGCCATCAAAACCTGGTTTAAACTCTTCCAAGGTAAGTCCTGCCGGATTGTATTGTTTTAAACCTGTATATAACAATCCTTGAACTTCATCATCAATTTCCTTGTCTTCTAATTCAATTTTATATTTGGTGGTTATTTTTAATTGACTGTCATCACCATATGTTTTAACTTCCGGTGCGTCACCAAATACGTCTTTTAATGAAACTGAAACATCTGTTGCGCTTGTTGGTTTATCAAACTTAACTACATAAGATCTGCCTCCGACAAAATCTACTCCAAAGTTTAATCCGTTCGTGGATAAAGAAGCGATACTGATTATCAATAAAATACTGGATATTACATAAGCAGGTTTTCTTAATTTTACGAAATCGACATTCATTTTGGTAAACCATTTTTTTGTGATGTTCGTATTGAATGTAAATGCTTTTCCTTTGTTGGCATACCAATCAATTGTCAAATGAGAGATGAAAATTGCCGTAAACAGTGAAGTTATAATACCCACAATAAAGGTGTATGCGAATCCTTGTACCGGACCAGTTCCGAAAACATATAAAATGATACCTGTTAACAATGAAGTAACGTTGGCATCTAAAATTGCCGAAAATGCACCGTCATAGCTAAATCCGTATTTTATGGCTGCTTTAAGGCCTTTTCCATGGTTTAATTCTTCCTTAATCCTTTCGTATATAATTACGTTGGCATCAACCGCCATACCGATGGTTAAAATGATACCTGCAATTCCAGGCAAGGTTAAAACCGCTCCGAAGGCTGTTAAAATCCCGAAAATAAATAATAAGTTTATTATTAAGGCGAAATCGGCTATTACACCTGCTTTTCCATAGTAAAAAATCATCCAGGCAAAAACAATCAGCAATGCCAAAAAGAAGGAGTACATACTGCTGTCAATAGCTTGTTGCCCTAATGAAGGTCCAACAATTTCAGATTGAATAATATGTGCGGCAGCAGGTAATTTACCAGCTTTTAATACGTTTGCAATATCTTGGGCTTCTTCCACGGTCATACTTCCGCCAGAAATGGAAGTTCTTCCATTTGTAATGGCGGTATTTACTGAAGGAGCAGTATAAACATAATCATCAAGCACTACAGCGACAAATTTTCCAACATTTTCAGTGGTCATTTTCCCCCAAAGTTTGGTTCCGTAGGCATTCATGGTCATACTTACTTCAGGAGCGCCGGTTTGCCCGTATTCCTGACTTGCATCTTCGATCACATCGCCTTCAATTGGCGCAAGATCTTCACGATTTGATTTAATCCCGTATAAATAAATTAACTCTGTACTTTCATTGGTATCTGTTGTAACTGCTGAAAATGGTTTGGCATCCCAAAGAAATTTGGCATACTTCATTTCGTTTGGAAGCAAAGACCTGATTTCAGTCATGGCCAAGTATTTGTTTACTTTAGCGGTATCAGATACTTTAGCTGTTCCAATCACAGATGATATTTGGTTCTCGGATTGAGGAACGCTTGGCGTAAAAACAGCGAATAAATTAGCAACTTTTTTGGTGGCTAAGGAGTCAGAAACTTCACCCAATAAATCATCAATATTTTCTTTTGGTGCGGCAGAATCTAATTTAGTGTCTTCTTTAGTGCCTTCTTTTAATAAATTTTCTACAACAGAGTTGGCCTGAATAAAGAAGTTTGCTGTTTCTTGGTTTGAATATACTTCCCAAAACTCTAATTCAGCAGTGCTTTGCAATAATTTTTTAACACGGTCAATGTCTTTTGCGCCTGGCAATTCAATTAAAATACGACCTGAGTTTCCAATTCTTTGAATGTTTGGCTGTGTAACACCAAATTTATCGATACGACTTCTTAAAACTTCAAAAGCAGTATTGATAGAACCTGAAATTTCAGCTTCAATAATTGGTTTTACCTGTTCATCTGTTAATTTGAAGTTTATTTTTTCGCGTAAGGCTTTGTTTCCAAAAATACTTGGATCACTTAATTTAACTTTTCCGTCACTTAATTTTTTAAACTCATCAAAAAATAAATTTAAATAAGTGTCATCGCTGCTTTTTTGTGCCTGATCTGCTTTTGCCAACGCTTCATTAAACGTAGGGTTTTTTGAATCATTTGACAAGCCAATTAAAATATCCTTAACAGACACTTGAAGGATGGCATTAATACCGCCTTTTAAGTCTAACCCTAAGTTTATTTGTTTGTCTTTAATTTCGTTATAGCTAAATTCCGCAAAACCTAAATCTATAATCGGATAATTTGCAATCGAGTCTAAATACGCTCTTTCTAATCTGGCTATTTCCCTGCCATCTGTAGATTTAGATTCCGCATACACTTTTGCTTTATTTTCAACACCATTTGTAAACCAAGTAAATGATAATTGATATAAACTTACTAATCCGAATAGAATAGCGAATAACTTTATAAGTCCTTTGTTTTGCATTTTAAATTTATTTTTATAAAATTCATTTGTAATTAACGTGCAAATATATAATTTCAAATAAGAACTGACAATTCTTTTTTTCTTTTTATGTAGAACTCATCTTGACTTCTTTCAATTGGCTAAAAGATTGCTTTTTTGAGCCTGCTTTTTGTCTTTTTTTCCTTCCGTAGCGTTGCTATGCAACTAAAAAAAGCACTTCAATCAGACCCAAAATAGCTAATTCCTGCCTGCCGCAGGCAGGTTCGCTTCAATCAAAAAAGTCAATATGAGTTCAGGTAAAGTATCATATCAATATTTATAATTATTTTGAATGCTGAATTTTATATATTTGTTACCAAAATTTAAAAAAATGAAACATTTATCAGATATAGAAATAGCACAACATAAAAAATTATTGCATATTAAAGAAATTGCAGCCAAGCTAGGAATTGCAGAAGATGATTTGGAAATGTTTGGGAAATACAAAGCAAAGCTGCCTTTAAATTTTATTGATGAAGAAAAAATCAAAAAGAACAATTTGGTATTGGTTACTGCCATTACGCCAACTCCGGCAGGCGAAGGAAAAACAACAGTTTCTATCGGATTAACGGAAGGGTTAAACAAAATTGGAAAACAGGCTATGGTTGTTTTGCGTGAACCATCTTTAGGACCCGTTTTTGGGATTAAAGGCGGCGCAGCCGGCGGCGGTTACTCACAAGTGGTTCCTATGGAAGACATCAATCTTCATTTTACAGGCGATTTTAATGCGGTGGAAAAAGCAAACAATTTATTGTCGGCTTTGATCGACAATAATTTACAAAGCACCGTAAATAATTTGAATATAGATTCAAGAACGGTGGTTTGGAAACGCGTTATTGACATGAACGACAGGGCTTTGCGAAATATTGTGATTGGATTGGGCGGCACTGTTAACGGTATTCCGCGTGAAGATGGCTTTAATATTACGCCGGCTTCTGAAGTGATGGCTATTTTATGCATGGCCACCGATTTTGAAAATTTGAAAAAACGTTTGGGTGACATTTTCGTTGGATTTACCTTCGACAACAAGCCAATTTTTGCCCGTGATTTAAAAGCCGAAAATGCAATGGCAATTTTGTTGAGAGACGCCATTAAGCCAAACTTGGTGCAAACTTTAGAAGAAAATCCGGCCATTATCCATGGCGGCCCCTTTGCAAATATTGCACAGGGAACCAACACCATTCTTGCGACTAAAATGGGACTTTCTTTGTCAAATTATGTGGTTACCGAAGCAGGTTTTGGGGCAGATTTAGGGGCTGAAAAATTCTTGAACATAAAATGTGTGGCTGCCGATTTAAATCCGAAAGCGGTTGTGTTGGTTGCAACAATCAGGGCTTTGCATCACCATGGCGGGGCTAAAAAAGAGGAATACAATACGCCAAATATGGAGTTCATAAAAAAAGGTTTTTGTAACCTGGAAAAACATATTGAAAACATAAGAAAATTCAATATTGAACCTGTGGTGGCCATTAATTCTTTTATAACAGACACCAAAGAAGAAGTGGATTATATCATTGAAAAATGTGCGGCATTAGGTGTTCAGGCAGTTGTTTCTGAAGGCTGGGAAAAAGGAGGGGAAGGCACCAAAAAATTAGCGGAAGCTGTTGTAAAAGTGGTTGACGCAAACAAATCCCAATTTAAACCATTGTACGATTGGAATGCTCCCGTAAAAGAGAAAATTGAAACAATTGCCAAAGAAATTTACGGCGCCGACGGTGTTGATTTTGATAAAAAAGCATTGTTAAATCTGAAAAGAATCGAAAGACTTGGCTTTAATAATTTCCCTATTTGTATGGCGAAAACACAAAAATCATTTACAGATAATGAAACAATTTTGGGAAGGCCAAAAGGATTTAACGTAACTGTGCGGGAAATTGAAATTTCTGCCGGCGCCGGTTTCATCATCCCAATTTTGGGTGAAATGATGCGTATGCCAGGATTGCCGGGCGTTCCTGCTTCTGAAGGAATGACCATCGACAACAATGGCGTAATTTCCGGGTTGTCGTAGTTGATTCAGAAATAAATTATAGATTAAAAATTTAACCGCAAAGTTCGCAAAGATTTTCCGCAAAGTTCGCCAAGAATTTATAAATTATTTTTTTTCTTGCGCACCTTGCGATTTTCTTTTGCGTTTCCTGGCGGTTAAAAATAGTTGTTTTGGGAAAGTCCCTATTTTTTTATTTAAAATGCAGTTTCATTCCTTCGTGCGAAGCTATAAAACCCAAATCTTCATAAAATTTAATGGCGCTTGGCCGTTTTTTATCACTGGTCAATTGCAGTAAATGCGCATTTCTGTTTTTTGCCCTTTCAATGGCCCATTCAAATATTTTTTTTCCGATGCCTTGTCCGGTTAAATCTTCCCGAACAAAAACGTTTTCAATTTGGGCCCTTAATTTTCCCTGATAGCTTAAATATGGAATAAAGGTCAGTTGAAAAGTACCTGCAATTTCAGCATCATTTTCTTTTTCCACAACCATCAATTCCTGATTTGGATCTTTATCAATGATTTCAAAAGCCGCGTAATAACTTTCTGGCAAAGGCTCCTGATAGTTTTCCCTTAATTTCCCTAATTTATCGTTTGCCAACATTTTTACAATAAACGGCAAGTCATTTTTTGTTGCGCTGCGGAAAACCATCATTTTTAATTTGGCAAAAATAGTTAAAAAATGTATCGAGAATTATTTCAGATTAATTGGCAAGCACTGGCTTTAATACATTCCAAACGTTGTTGGCCAAGATTTTTTGTCCTTCCGCAGTGGGATGAATGCCGTCTGGCTGGTTCAATTCTTTAATTCCGCCAACATTTTGCAATAAAAAGGGCACCAATTCCAATTTATTTTTTTTCGCAAGATCAGGAAAGATATTTCTAAATTCCGAAGTATAGTCTTCTCCCATATTGGGCGGAATTTCCATGCCCACCAAAACAATTTTCGTGTCCGGATTTTTTTCTTTTACCACATCAATTATTGTCTGCAAGTTGCTTTTGGTTTCGGTTAAAGGAATGCCGCGAAGTCCGTCATTGGCGCCCAGCTCTAAAACAAAAACATCCACCTTTTGATTCAGCACCCAATTGATCCTGTTTTTTCCGCCAGCCGTGGTTTCTCCGCTCAATCCGGCGTTAACAACCTCATAAGGCAAATTTAAGGAATCGATTTTCCCTTGAATTAACGCCGGAAAAGCTTCATTGGGATCCAATCCCATTCCTGCCGTAAGGCTGGTGCCGAAGAATAGAATTATTTTATTCTCCTCAGTTTTTTCATTTTTTATTGCTGCAGCATCAATTTCTTTTACGTTGTTATCCTCTTTTTTATTGGGGCTTTCGCCACAGGAAAAACAAAGGGTAAGGATCAAAAAATAACAAAACATTAACAAGATTCGCATAACATTTGGTGTTTAAATTAAAATCATTTCTGTAATTTTCCTTCTTTTTGAAAAATGAAAAATAGACAGTACTATGACAAAGATATTAAACATTCAGAACTTAGAGAAAACATATTCAAGCGGTTCCAAAAAATTAACGGTGCTTCACGATATTTCCTTTGAAATTGAAGAAGGATCAACCTTTTCAATTGTAGGTCCTTCAGGAAGCGGAAAAACCACTTTGTTAGGACTTTGTGCGGGACTCGACCATTCTGATTCAGGAACCATAGAATTGTGCGGGGTTCAATTAAATGCCCTAAGTGAAGACCAACGCGCTTTGTTGCGAAATAAAAAAGTCGGATTTGTTTTTCAGGATTTTCAATTGCTGCCAACCCTCACGGCGCTTGAAAATGTTGCGGTGCCGCTGGAACTCCAGGGCGATAAAAATGCCGCTAAAACAGGAATGGAATTGTTGGAAAAAGTTGGATTGGCTGATCGTTACCACCATTATCCATCACAACTTTCGGGAGGCGAGCAACAAAGGGTGGCTGTGGCCAGAGCATTTTCTAACAAGCCAGCAATATTGTTTGCCGATGAACCTACCGGAAATCTCGATGCGGAAACCGGCGAAAAAGTGGTGGAATTGCTTTTCAACCTAAATAAAGAATTGGGAACTACGCTTGTTATTGTTACCCACGATATTGAATTGGCGCAAAAAACCCAACATATTCTCCGCTTAAAAGGCGGTAAAATTGTTGAAAATCAAACGGTTTCCCAATGATAAACACCAATAAAGCAGCTTCAAAAGCATCTTTTCAATGGCTTTTAAAAATGGCGTGGCGCGACGGAAAAGCCAGCAGCAAAAAGTTGGTGTTATTTGTGGCCTCCATCGTTTTGGGAATCGCTGCCGTTGTTTCCATCCAATCTTTTGGCGAAACCTTAAAAGAAACCATCGCATTGCAGTCCAAATCCTTAATGGGAGCCGATTTTAAAATAGCCAGCAACCAGCCGCCAAATGAAAAAGTAACCCAAATAATTGATTCTTTGGGCGGTGCCGATGCAAAAGAAATAAGTTTTTCCTCTATGGCTGCTTTTCCAAAAACAGGTGCCGCCAAATTGGTTCAGGTTAGGGGAATGGAGGAAGGTTTTCCTTTTTACGGATTGTTGGAAACCGATCCTGTTTCGGCAGAAAATTTATACCAAAAACAAGATGCCGCCTTGGTTGATGCAACATTACTGTTGCAATTGGGTTTGCAGGCAGGAGACAGCATTAAAATAGGGAAAATTACCTTGCCTATTGCAGGCGCATTAATAGCTTCACCGGGAAGCAATGCGATTTTTAGCTCCATTGCGCCACCGGTAATTATTTCATATAGATTGATTGCGGAAACTGGACTCGTGCAAACAGGCAGCCGCATTAATTATGATTTTTATTTTGTGGCACCTCCAAAGATGGATATGGAGCAACTGAATAAAAAGTTGGGAACAGTTATAGATTTACAAGATGCCGACTTGGAGACCCATATTTCTACCAGCGAAAGATTAGGCAGCAGGTATGATAATTTTGGAAAGTTTCTTAATTTGGTGGCTTTCATTGCCTTATTGTTGGGATGTGTGGGAATTGCTAGCGCCATCCATATTTATATTAAAGAAAAATTACGCGCCGTTGCCGTGCTTAAATGTCTGGGCGCCACCAAAAAACAAACATTTCTTATTTATTTGCTGCAAATTGCCGGAATAGGTTTTTTAGGCGGCCTTATCGGAACCGTTCTTGGTCTGTTGCTTCAGCAGTTGTTTCCTTTGTTTTTGGGAGATCTTCTGCCTGTTGATGTGGAAATGAATTTTTCTCTGCAGGTTATTATAATGGGCTTGTTATTGGGAATTTTCATGTCGGTTTTATTTGCTTTATACCCGCTAATGAATACGTTGTATGTTTCTCCATTACAGGCTTTAAGGGTTCAGGAAGAAGATGTTTCAAAGTCGAGAAGGGCAGGGATTATGGTGCTGTTGGGCATATTTTTGTTCATTTTTATTTTTTCGTTTTGGTTGTTAAAAGATTGGCGGTATTCGCTTGCATTTGTTGGCGGAATTTTAATCACCTTTTCTGTTTTGGCCGGCATTGCCAATTTGTTTATGAAAAGCATTAAAAAATATTTCCCCACTTCTTGGGGTTTTGTGGCGCGCCAAAGTCTGCTTAATTTATTTCGTCCGCAAAACCAAACCCTGATTTTAATTTTGGCCATTGGTGTTGGCTCTTTTTTAATCAGTACGTTATATTTCACAAAAGACATGTTATTGGCCCAGGCTTCCTTGGAATCGAATGCCAAAAATCCAAATATAATTTTGCTCGATGTGCAGACGTCTCAAAAAGATTCGGTTGCCAATGTGATAAGCAGCAAGAGTTTGCCGGTAATAGACAATATGCCCATTGTAACGATGCGGCTGCAAAGTATCAAAGGAAAACCGGTAAGTGAGATTAGGCAAGACTCAACTGCAACAATAAGACGGTGGATTTTGAACCACGAATTTCGCGTTTCTTACCGTGATGCGCTTACAGCCTCTGAAACATTGATAACTGGCGAGTGGACGCCAGAAGTTACGAATACCGAGCTTGTGCCCATTTCAATAAGCGATAATTTTGTTGATGACGCCAAAGTTGCTATTGGCGATAAAATCACTTTTAATGTTCAAGGTGTATTGCTGAACACTGTTGTTGGCAGCATTCGCAAGGTTGATTGGGCGCAAATGCAAATGAATTTCACCATTATATTTCCTGTAGGCGTGTTGGAAAATGCGCCGCAATTTCGGGTGCTTACCACCAGTGTTCCTAATGAATCGGTTTCAGCCGAACTGCAGCAGGATTTGGTGAAAAACTTTCCAAATGTGTCTATTATTGATTTAAGGCAAGTGCTCACGGTGGTTGAAAAACTGCTCGACAAAATTTCGTGGCTCATCAATTTCATGGCTTTTTTCAGCATTTTTACGGGAATCATTGTGTTGTTGGGTGCCGTAAAAACTAGCAAATATCAACGCATCAGAGAAAGTGTTTTGTTGCGGACGCTTGGCGCAAGAAGCAATCAAATTCTTAAAATAACCGCTTTGGAATACCTTTATTTGGGTATTTTGGGATCGCTTTCCGGTATTTTATTGTCTTTGCTCAGCAGTCAACTATTGGCCTGGCTGGTTTTTGATATGCCATTTATTCCATCCTTAATTCCATTTTTGGTGTTATTGCCAGGAATTACTTTGTTGGTTTTGGCAATTGGGTTGGGAAATAGCATTGGCGTGATAAAAAGTCCGCCGTTGGAAGTGCTTCGGAAAGAAGTTAGGTAATTTTGAATTTTAATTTAGCAGGTTGTTTTGCGATACAACATAATAAAGGGATTTTGAAATCAGTTTAACGGTAACTCTTGTTACTTTATAATTTTTTCTTCGCTGTCTGCAATTTCAATAATAATTGGAGGATTGGAAGAAATTTAAAGCTATTGTTAGGCATCAAATTAAATTACAAAAAGTGAAGACCCATTTATTGAATTGGGTAACTGCTTTTTAATCAATTTAATATTAAATGCAGATAGTATTCTTTTATGCCCTAAAGTTGATTTTATATACTAAAATATATCGCAAATGAAACCATCAGCACCAAAAAAAACTTTATGGATTGTTGCCCTAATTTTAGGGATTTTTAGGAATAGTTGGCCATTTTGTCCACATTCAATATATTTCGCAATATAGTTTTGGGCTACTCTTAGGCGGATTTGTTTTATTGGCGCTTGGCACCACTTTAAGAGGTTTTTAGGATTGCTGCAATAAGCAAAAATTAAAATAAACGGGGCTGTCATTAAGTAAAAAATTTCGGACAGCCTTATTTATGCTTTTCTGCCTTAGAAAATAGTTTTGAATATCAATTTCTTCTCAAGTTCAGGATTGCAAGAAATGGTAACGTAAAACGTTGAACCTTCGCCTTCTTTACTTTCCACCCAAATTTTTCCGCCAAGCAATTCCACATAAGCTTTGGCAATTGACAAGCCCAATCCCGCACCTTGGAATGCCATATTATCATAAATATGAGCCTGTATAAAACGTTCAAATATGGCTTCCTGCCGGTTTTTTGGAATTCCAATTCCTGTGTCTTTAATGTAAAATTTAGGACAATCACCTTTGATGTCATAACCATAAGCTATGGTTCCTTTATCGGTGTATTTTATGGCATTTTTTACCAAGCTGCTAAGAATGGCATATACCTTTAAAGGTCGGTTTTAAAGCGTTCAGCAAACTCTATGAGGTTTTGACCTTTGAAAATTTCCATTTTTTCTTTGTTTTATAAGCCTTTAAAGATATGAAATTAAATGCCGACCTCAATAAATCTTTTTTAAATTTTACACATCTGTTTGCTAGGTGTTTTATCCTTTCAACGATAAAAGTTTTTTAGTTTTCTTCTGGTGCTCGTCTAAACGAGCACCTGCTTACTTGTGTGAACAAAACAAAGCGTTGTAACGCGGCTCTTATTAATAAAATTTAAAGGTTCGACATTTACATTACAAAAAACGGTATGTCTTCGCCCATTGGCAAGTACTTTTTTAAATTTAACTTCCCTTCAAAAATTGGCAAAACAGACTTTAACAGGTGCTCGAACGCTTTGCAATTTGGACATGCGAGTGTGTAATACATTTCGAGGTTTATCATCTTTTATTTTTTGAATTTTGACAAAAGATATTCTTGAACTGTTGTTGGCTTACGGCCGAGTAGTTGTGTTAAATCAGTAGTAGAAACATTCATAGTATCAGCTGCAAATGCAACTGCAAATGCTGTAAACATACGAGCGTAATCCTCTGGAACACCATATTGCAATAAGGTTTGCTGATAAGCGTCCGGTTCGGGAGAAACATAATTGATTGCAACTCCGGTAACTTTTGAAATGTAATTGGCTATTTCTCTAAAAGATATGGGTTGTTCGTTTCCTATGGTATAAGTTTTATTTTCGTGTCCGTTTGTAGTTAGCACATTAGCAAGAGCTTCAGCAACTTCGTTACGCAACACAAAATTTATTTTTCCCTCGCCTGCCGGAACAAAAATGGTTTTGCTTTCCAATACCTGTTCACCCACGTAATCCATTAGCATATCCAAATAAAAACCATTATCAAAAAGGGTATAAGTAATGCCAGATTCTTTAAGGTATTTTTCTGTTTCTACATGATCTTCGGCAATAAACCAAAGCGGAGATTCTGGGTCTTCATGGGTTCTCATAAAACCGGTATAGATGATATGCTTCACGCCATTTTCTTTTGCAGCCTTGATCGCATTGATGTGCTGGACCGCTCTGCTTTTGGTCATTTCGCTGGAAGAAATCAGAAGCATCGTTTCCATACCTTGCATTGCCGAGCGCAGGGAATCTACATCATCATAGTTGCCTATTTTTACATTTATTCCTTTAGATTTTAATGCCGCTGCCTTACCTTCATCTCTCGCCAATGCTGAAATCTCATAGGCTGCAATTCCTTTTTGTAACAGAAAGCCAATAGTTGCTTTTCCTAGTTGTCCTGTTGCTCCGGTGATAAAAATTTTACTCATGGTTTTATTTTTTAGTGAAATTAATTTTAATAATTCAAATATACGTACTTTTGCTATACTTTAGTAACCAATACACCAAAGTATAGTGCTATACTTTAGTATATCTCAATAAAATAGAATATCAAATGAGTAACGTATCACAATTAACGCAAATAAAGAAGTGTTCAGGCGAGTTTGTGTTAGCCATTAATGACACCATGAATGTACTGAACGGAAAATGGAAACTACCCATAATAGGTTCTTTGCTTTATGGGAAGAAACGATTTAAGGAATTGGAAAGAGAAATTCCCAAAATCACGCCTCGTATGCTATCCAAAGAATTGAAGGACCTGGAAATCAATAGCATAATAACCAGAACTGTTCAGAACACCATACCGGTTAAGGTAGAATATGAACTTTCAGCGTCTGGGAGGTCGCTCAATACGGTTTTGGATGCCATGATTACATGGGGAAAACAGCACCGAGAAAGAGTTATTGGAAAAAATCAAAAAATTTCAGAAGATGTTGAGGATTAATAATATCTTGGAATTAGGCCTTTTTAAGTGTCTTGGGTAGGATTTTTCTTTGTGGCAAAAACAAAAATGCCCATATAGACTAAAACTTCATTTTTTTGTGCTGTTGGCTTAGAAAGTAACCGGAATTAAAACAACTTAGGAAACTCGAGTCTCGGAAAGTCAAATCGTTTTGTGACAAGAAACGACATTTTTTTTCTTATTTTAGGTCGTTTGTTAGTTGTGAGACACGGCTATATGCTGATGGTGACTTATTGCTGCACTAAGACAGGCTGCGTTTACTCTTAATTATTCAACTGCTTTCAAAAATTCATTGTCCAAAGGCGAAATTGAAGGCCCGAAATAATTTGTGAGATTTCCTTTCTCGTCAATCACATACTTACTGAAATTCCAATCGGGTTGATGGTTGTTCCAGCCATTTGCTTTGCTGTTTGTAAGCCATTTAAAAACAGGATGTTGCTCCTCTTTTTTTATTACAACTCCTTTCTTTGCTATCGGGAAAGTTACGCCATAATTCAGTTGGCAAAATTGTGAAATTTCGTTGTCATTACTTTTTTCCTGTTCTTTAAAATCGTTGGCAGGGAAGGCAATTATAGCCAGTTTTTCGCCCAATGTTTCGTGCAGTTTTTGTAATTCGGCATATTGCCCTGTGTAACCGCAATTTGAAGCAGTATTTACAATCAAAACTTTCTTTCCCGCATAGGTGGAAAAGTCAATCGGTTTTCCATCGTTCAATGTTGCCTTTTGTTGGTAAAAAGGAATTATTGGTGCAGTTTTATTATTATTGTTTAAAACCGTTCCGTTTTTACCGCCTTTAGCCGCTTTGCGAATAAGCGGATAAAAAAAACGCAAAACTTCTTGTTTGAATGTTGCCATAATTTATTTGTTTATATTGTTGTTAATATTTGTAAGAATATTCTCTATGTTAATTTTTAAGTTCTGAAAATCATCAATTGAAATACATATTGAATCAGCAAGTTGCTGAGGAACTTGAACTGCTTTTTTGTGCAAATTGTCTCCTAACGCTGTGGTTGAAATCTCAACGACACGTTCATCGGTACTTTTTCTTTTTCTTGAAATGAATTTCTTTTGCTCCAATCTTTTAAGTAATGGCGTTAGTGTGCCACTGTCAAGATTGAGTCTTTCTCCCAATTCGGAAACTGTTTGTTTACCTTGTTCCCACAGAACAATCATTACCAAATATTGCGGATAGGTCAATTCTAACTTATCCAAAATAGGGCGGTATTGATTTACAATCTCTTTCGCCAAAAGATAAATAGGGAAGCACATTTGATCGGCTAATTTCAATTGCTCTTTCATAGATATATTAATTTCAGTGCAAATATAAATAAATAAATTATATTTTACACAATTTAATTTGATCAAATATATTTGTTCAAATTATTATTGCTGTTCATTAGAATTTCAAATGTTCAATTTAGCGCTAAACCAGCCTTTTTAGCAAAATCCCTATGGGCAGTGCTTTTAGTATTCTCGTGAGTCATAACTTTCTATTTTTAAATGCACAAACAAATTTTCTCCATTTACCTAAATTCATTTTCAAATTAATATCTTTGTCATTATTTGAATTTTGCAATAATGGAAAACATAAGCATAAAAGAATTTTATAAAGAAATATTTGGCAACAGTAGTAATCAGCTTGATATTTTATTGGAGAGTAATGGTTCAAATGATTTAGGGCATTTCAATGTTTTTGATAGTGAAAAGTTTTACCACAGCAGCAAGAATAAATCTGAAATGGCCTACAACCGAAGGTTGTATTACAAAATCAGTTTGATAAAAGGCAAAAACCTCGTCGAGTTTGCAGGCAAATCTGTACTCATTGAAAAACAAGGAATTTTGTTTGCTACGCCAAAAGTTCCTTATCGATACCTTCCGCAAACAAAAGAGCAATCCGGATTTTTCTGTGTGTTCACAAAAGAGTTTTTGTCTAAATCAAAAACCGGATTGATGATAGATAAACTTCCAATTTACCAACCCAATAGCGATTTTGTCTATCAGTTGAGTGATAGGCAATACCTTGAAATAGAGTTGATTTTCAAAAAAATGGATACAGAATTGTCTTCTGATTACGCTTTCAAGTATGATTTGTTACGCAATTATGTTTTAGAGCTTATACATACTGGACAAAAGTTAACGCCTATGAAAAGTTTGACCAACTCAGTAAATGCTTCAGGCAGAATTTCATCTTTGTTTATCGAATTGTTGGAAAGACAGTTTCCAATTGAAAATGAAACACAAACTATTCAACTAAAAGCACCCATTGATTATGCAAAAACCTTGGGAATACACATCAATCATTTAAACAAAGTGTTGAAAGAAACTACCGGCAAAAGAACAACAGAAATCATCAATGGCAGAATAGTTGAAGAGGCTAAAATTTTGTTGAATCAAACCCCATGGAACGTGTCTGAAATTGCTTTTGCCTTGGGTTTTGAAGAAGTGGCTCATTTTTCAAACTTTTTCAAAAAACACACAAGTCTTTCGCCTTTGAAATTTCGTAATTGATTGTTTTTTGCAACTATTGGATTGCTTTTTGCAAAGAGTTTTTTATTATTTTTTTTACCTTTGTTATCAAATAATTACTAAATAAATAGAATATAATATGAAAAAATCAACAATTTTAGGAAACAGTGCACTACACGTAAACCGAATTGGTTTGGGCTGTATGGGAATGTCGGAGTTTTATGGTTCTTTTGACGAATCAGAATCGATTAAAACTTTGCACAAAGCCATTGATTTGGGGGTTAATTTTTTTGACACAGCCGATATGTATGGTTGGGGAGCCAATGAAAAACTAATAAGAAGAGCATTTGAGGGCAAGTGGGATCAAGTTGTTTTGGCAACAAAATTTGGAGTATTGAGAGGAGAAAATGGCGAATGGCTCGGCATAAATGGGCAACCTGATTATGTTAAAAAGGCTTGCGAACGAAGTCTTTCAAATTTAGGGATAGAAGCCATTGATTTATATTATATGCACCGACAAGCAGAGGATGTTGAAATTGAAGAGACCGTTGGAGCAATGGCAGATTTAGTCAAAGAAGGAAAAGTAAAATACATTGGTCTGTCAGAGGTTGATGCAGCAACCATACGCAGGGCTCATAAAGTACACCCAATAACCGCTATACAAACAGAATATTCTCTATGGAGTCGTGAACCTGAACAAGAAATTTTTGATGTTTGCAAAGAACTGGGAATTACTTTTGTGGCATACAGTCCGTTAGGAAGAGGTTTTTTAACAGGAGCTATTAAAAGCAGCGCTGATTTTGAGTCAACCGATTTTAGATTAAACCATCCACGATATACGGATGAAGCTATTAAAGAAAATATCAAATTTGTGGAAGTGATAGACAAGGTGGCAAAAGACAAAGGTGTAACAAAAGCACAAATTGCATTGGCTTGGATTTTGAGTCAAAATGATGAAATAACGGCTATTCCAGGTACGAGAAAAATTCACAGATTGGAAGAAAATTTGGGAGCTTACAATGTCGTACTTTCTCAAGCCGATTTGGAATTTATTAGAGCATCATTGCCAAAAGAAACAGTTGGCAGTCGGTATTAAAAATCAGGTTTTAATATGCAGAAAGAGCTACCTTATTGTAGCTCTTTTTTTTCCTTCCGGTGCTCGTCTGCGATGAGTACCTGCTTACTTGTGCGAACAAAACAGAGCGTTTGTAACGCGGCTATTATAAATAAAATCGCTCTTGCCGGGAGGGCGGAGCGAAAAGAAAATGTCCGGTGAACATTTTTAGCGAACGAGCCAGCCAGCCGGCGGTGAATAGAGAATAAAATTTCCGCCAGGATTTAGAAGATCATTCATTGATGGCGCTGCAAATGTAGTATTTACTTATGCCAACACATCATCATCACATAATTCCGGTATCAGCACTTCTTCTATTACAAGAGGTTTCCCCAATTGATATAAGCGTGCTGCTTTCATTGTTTTTTCCATATTTTATACTCCTTATCTTTTGTTTTATTTTTTGAAATTTGTTTCTGTACTTATTTGTCCGGATGCCTGCCTCAAAATATTAGCCAAATGAAATTCCTGGTTTTGTATGAATATTTTCATTTTTGAAATTGATGCAGAGGCAGCTTAATTTAATTCCCTTATTTTATAATGTTCTTTTAACAACTCCTTTTATTTCCTCATTATTCAAGAATCTCTTCACATTTTCTGCTGCTTTACCTGCTCCTTCTATCATAATGTTTTCGACAATAGCTGAATTATGCGGCGATCCTATGAGATTGGGCAATTCAAAAAAGGGATAATTGATTTTGAACTGCCCAAATTTAAACGGCTCGATCCACCACGCATCAATTCCGGCTGAAAAATCGGGGTGGCTCTTCAAATGTTCATATAAATCTTTTTCTTTAATAATCGGTCCTCTGGCCACATTTATCAATATCGCATCATCTTTCATCAGCGCTAATTCCCTTTTTCCGATTAATCCTTCTGTTTCGTCTGACAGAGGAATGGAAATGACCACAAAATCGGAATGAATTAAGAGGTGATCCAAATCGTCTAATCTGCCTATAAAATCAACATCTTCAGCTGTTTTTCCGCTTGTGTTTAATGCCATTATTTTCACATCAAAACCACGCATCAATTTTGTAACTTCTTTCCCAATTGAACCGAAGCCGATAATTCCGAGCGTTACGCCCTTAACCTGCCTGGTAATACTTTTCATTTGTTCAAATTTTCCTTCTGCCATGCGGTTATGGTACAATCGCAATTTTTTTGCCAGTGCAAGAATCATTGCGACCGTATGTTCAGCCATTGGTGTTGCATAAGCCCCTTGATTTGCCGCAATTAAACATGTGTTCGGAAACATATCGAATTCCAGGTGATCATAACCGGCAGACAATAGTTGAATAAGATGAAAATTACGGAACAGGTTTTTATTAAACTGTTCTAATTCTTTTGTCGGGTTCCACGCAATTATTATGTCACTTTCCAATAATATTTTTTCTTTTCCATCTGTTTCTGTATAATCACCTAAAAAAGAAATCACATGATCCTTAAAAAAGTTCCTGTAAAATTCTTTTTCTTTTTCGTTGGCTTTGTATGTCACTAAAATATTTTTCATTTGCGGTAACTTTGAAGAAGACTCATTAATTGATTGTTAAGTTTCGCATTTTGGGCCACCTTAGTGAGGTCTTTATCATGCTTTTTGCAACGGCTTCTGAAGGGTGGTTCCTACTATAATTCCAATTTTCAACATAGTCTTTTTTTCTTATAAATTTAAACATTATAAATTGAAATATGTTCACGAATTATCCCAACTTGTTAAAAAATGCCACCCAAAATAAAATGCACAGATTTCGATTTTTTATTTTATTCTGCTTTAGCAAATTTAACAAATTAAATTGATCACTAAAAAAAACACTAAATTAAATACTGGTACTGTTTTATAATTTGTAGCAAATTTTTGTACTTTGCAATTTAAATTAAGAACAAGTAACAAAACAGGTTATAGGCTTGGACCAATTCCAAACCCGGAAATGGCTGTCATGGCATCACCAAGTAGCACTCAACATGCCAGTAAGCAGTTTTATGTTGAAGGAAAAACTATTGAACCAAGACGAAGTCCGGCTGATGTCAGCAAGGACATTATGGATTTCAAGGTAAACAAATTTTATCATGAAATGACCGATGAACTGATGCTGGAGAATCTATAGCAGCGTCACAAAAAACGACAGCGCGATATAGATTGCTGTTATTCAAAACGATAAATCTGTTAAAGTTATAATTAGTTAAAAAAAGTTTTTTACCGGATTGACCTAAAAAATAAAATTATTAAAAATGATAAATACCCAGCTAACAGGAAAAAGGGTTCTAATTACAGGATCCTCAAACGGATTGGGCTTTGCAATGGCCAAGGCTTTAGGTCTAAACGGGGCTACAGTGCTAATTGTTGCGCGCCATGCTAATGGTTTGGACAAAGCACTCAAAGACTTAAAAGATCGGCAAATTGATGCCTATGCATTAGAAATGGATGTCAGAAGCGAACCATCCATTATGAATGCTGTAAAATGGGTTGAAAAACAATGGGGAACGCTTGATATGCTTATTAACAATGCAGGTATCGGCATGCGGACGGTTAATCCTCATTTTTTGACAGAACCCAAACCATTTTTTGAAGTGAGTGCAACCGGATTTCGCGATTTGATTGATACAAATCTCACCGGTTATTTTCTGGTTGCAAAAGCATTTGTGCCCTTTTTTATCAAACAAAAGAAGGGTAAAATAGTAAACATTGGCATGAACCATGAAACAATGAAAAGAAAGGGGTTTATTCCTTATGGACCTTCACGGGCAGGGGCAGAATCCTTATCACTTATTATGGCTGAAGATTTAAGGGATTATCAAATAGATGTAAATATGCTTTTGCCTGGCGGAGCCACAGAAACAGGAATGGTTCCAGATGAATTTAAGCAATCCCTGCCAAAGGATTTTAAAATATTAAGTCCGGATATAATGGCCGAACCCATAGTTTTTCTTGCAAGTGATGAAAGTGACGGAATAACCGGACAGCGAATTATTGCAACACAATTTAACGACTGGAAAAGAAATCATTTCAATGCAAATTAGAGAAGTTTTGGGAACGGCTCTTAAATATTTTGCCAAACGGGATGAGGCAGTAATTGCTGCCAAAGTATCTAACCGGATGAGTCCGGCAACTAATGACGCAGAGATTTCCAACAAACAATTATGAACTCTGTCAGTATCAGTCCCAGACAGTTAAACCCAGATATGTCAATAGTTGTCAATAGGAAATAATTTCTAATGACAAATCCGGGATGATTGGATTTGTGACAGCAGAAGCGATTATGTCTTTGACGATGTAATGTTTATTGTATAGAAGTATCTGTTTATTTTGAGATTTTAACGTTTTGTGTGTTGCCGAAGTTGGCGATTTAGGAGTACTTCACTGTCAACCTCAACTAAAGTTTGATTGGAAAACTGCACTTAATTAACCACTGAACCGCTGATTTTGGAAATACGCTGTTAGCGGCAGGCAACTTCATTTATCTACTTTTGTAAAAATTCAGTCAACGGCTTTATAAATCTGTCAAATGATTCTATATGAGGAAGATGTCCTACGTTGTCCAATTCTACCAATGTCGAGTTTGGTATGGCTTTTTGTGTTTTCTTTCCTAATTCATTGTAAAGTCCCATTTTCAACTGTATGTCTTTCGGGGCTCTTTCTCTGCCTATCGCTGTCCTGTCACGTGTACCGATGATAAGCAGTGTCGGACATTTAATGTTTCCGAATTCATATACCACAGGCTGGGTAAAAATCATATCGGTAGTCAGGGCTGCATTCCACGCGACAATAGGATAATCTTTGTGGAGTGTGAAACCCGCCAAAAGATTAAGCCAACGGTCATATTGAGGCTTCCAGGTATTATCATAATAATATTTCAACTGGTAGTTGCGATAGCTTTCCACCGTATTTTTCAATTCGCTCTGATAGTTAGCGTCAATGGTTTGATAGCTTGCCAGAACTTTGTAATCCTCCAAACCGATTGGGTTTTCCAGAATGAGTTTATCTGTCATTTCAGGATAAGATAATGCAAATCTTGTGGCAAGCATTCCGCCCATAGAATGTCCCAATACCATAATTTTATTGATTTTCAGACTGTCGAGAATTGATTTGGTGTTATGGGCCAACTGCTGAAAACTGTATTGGTAGTTTACAGGTTTGGTGGATTTTCCAAAGCCAATTTGGTCGGCTGCAATTACACGAAAGCCTTCTTTACTCAGCTCTTTTATGGTTTGCTCCCAATAAGCCACATTGAAATTTTTTCCGTGCAGGAGCAGTATGGTTTTTCCATTAGGATTTGATGGCAACACATCTACATAAGCCATTTTCAGGTCTTGTCCCTGCGATTTCAACGGATGTAATTTGACCTCAAAAGGATAGTTCACAGTAGCAAGATCTTTATCCAACGCTACTAATTTATCTTGGGAGAAGCAAGGGGAAAATGTTGTGATAATCAAAAGTATTAAAATATTTATTTTCATTTTTCAATAATGTTTTTTTAGTTTGTCTGCATCAGTATGATGAATTGCAGTGTGTGTGTCTTTGCTTACTGCCCGCTGTGTGAGCCCCGCATAAGCAGCGCTCACACTTAGTGAAGGTAAATGAAAAAATTCAAAAACGCAAACTTGAATTTAGAAAAGCAACAATAAGTGTGATTATTTTTCCAAAGGGTGAAAGCCCCTTACGTGCGGAGTAACGACCCGAAACGTCAGCAAGTTGGGTGGCCGATACAGTGAAGAAATACGGTACTGACCCTTCGACTTCGCTCAGGATAAACCGAGCAGGAAGTGCATAAGAGGCAATTTAAAGCGGATAAGCATCTACAGCAACGCGACGATACAAAGAACACAAAAATCGTTTTGCAGTAGATGTACCGGGAATTAAAGGAAGGAAAAAACTCTTGCCGGGAGGGCGGAGCGTAAAGAAAATGTCCGGTGAACATTTTTAGCGAATGAGCCAGCCGTGAATAGATTTGGTTTCTATGTGCCATGAAGTCAGCAGAAGTCATAGCACTTATTGGAAAGGAGCTAACCGAAAGAAGCCAAAAAGGTTGAAGGACTCACAAACAAGGAAAGACCGGCAAGGCAGGGGCGTCAGTTTCTGGCGGAGCCGACTACTCGATTACCTGCTAGCTATTTTTATTTCAGTTTCTATTTTCTGCTTTATTTTATAAAACATTTTTACATTTATCAGTATTAAATGAATTTTTTTAATACTCACAGAAGCCTTGTTAATAGAATATTAGTTAGATTTTAATTTCAAGTCATTTTTACTTTTCTGTTGAATTATTTTTTGGAAAAAAATTATAAACACCTTTTCCTTCTGCAATTAGTTCATCATTTTGGAAGGCTTTCATTTTCGTTACAAGTATTCTATTTCCAAATCTAACAATTTTGCCTTCTACAATTATTGATGATGCTACTGCTCCTTTTAGATAATCTACTCTTATGTCAATTGTTGATAACTTGTCCTCAAAAGATTTGAAGTGAGTTCCGCCAGCAATTCCGCCAACAGAATCCATTATTGTTGCAATAATTCCTCCGTGCCATCTGTTTCTTCTAAAATCTCCGACTACTTCATCTCTAAAAGGAACACTAACCCTTACAAATCCTTTTTCGAGAACTAATAATTTTAGTCCTAAAAATTTATGAATTGGAATGTTTTGTTCAATTACTTGTTTAAATAATTCAATGTTTTGTTCTGTCATTTCTTTGAGTTTTATTGTGTTTAGCTTGCAGGTAACCGCTGTGTGAGCCCCGCATGAGCTGTGCCCACACTTAGTGAAGGTAAATGAAAAAATTCAAAAACGCAAACTTGAATTTAGAAAAGCAACATTAAGTGTGATTATTTTTCCAGAGAGTGAAAGCCCTTTTATGCGGAGTAACGACCCGCAACGTCAGCAAGTTGGGTGACCGATACAGTGAAGGAAGCGAGACTGCAAAAGTTGGTGCCGACCCTTCGACTTCGCTCAGGGTAAACTGAACAGGAAGTGCATTAGAGGAACAAGTATCTACGGCAAACTTCGAGATTTAGACGGATGGCTTCGGAATCGACTGCGCTATTGCATATAGACAGACTGGAAAAAACCCGAAAGGAAAAGGAAGAATCTAATTCGACTAGGAATAGACCAAGACCACGCCTATGCTTTTAGCCGAACAAGGAAAGGAGGCTGGGCAGTGACCCAAAGCCCTATTTTAGGAACAACGATAACACTTAAAAGGCTAAAACAACGAGGATATAAGGCGATGTTGGATGTTTACATAGAATTCAAGCCATCATTTTACAGCCTGTCCCGAATCTATTTCGGGAAACCGCCGTGTACGTGACCCGCTTGGTTTACCCTGAGCCTGCCGCAGGGTACGGTGGTGTGAGAGGCGCACTCCGTCAGTTTCTGGCGGAGCCGTCTACTCGATTAGCGGTTCGTTGTTCTTTTATCATCGTCATTAGCGTATTCCAAGATATCACCCGGCTGACAGTCTAATGCATTACAAATAGCTTCCAGGGTGCTAAATCTGATTGCTTTTGCTTTTCCGGTTTTTAAAATAGAAAGATTAGACAGAGTTAATTCAACTTTTTCTGACAGCTCATTAAGTGACATCTTTCGCTTTGCCATCATTACATCTAAGTTTACAATAATTGGCATAGCTTATACGGTTAAATCGTTTTCGTTTTGAATATCTACTCCTTTTTTAAAAATAGTCGCAATAATATAGATTACAGCTCCCATTAAAATAAATGCTTGACTGTCTGCCCAAAATTGGTTCAAGTTGTCGGTAACAAAACCGTAATGCATTAAATTTTTAACTAACTGACTGGCAATGTAACTTAACAGTCCAATTGAAAGGGTGTAATAACTAATTTGTGAAAATTGTTTCGCAACAAAAGTGCTGAACGGTTTTGACAAATCCATTGTGTGCATTAGTCTGATAACTGTGTAAAATAGGCAGGCTTTTAAAATTGAAATGGTTAGAATAAAGCTATAGACACCGAAAAAAGCTAATCTACTGTCGTTATACATTTCAGTTAAGTCCAACTTTTGATAAAGATTTTGGACAAATTCAGGCTTATACAGACTGAAAAAGAAATTTGTTATTAAGCCTCCTGCTTCAATGCCTAAACCGACAAAGATGAGCCAAGCCACAATATATAAGCCCCAAAATACGAAGTTGTTTGTTTTTGACATGTTGTTTAAAGTTAAAATTATATCGCGAATATAACAAATATTTATTGAATAGCAATAAATATACATTTTTATTCAAAAAATATTTGTCGCGCAATAAAAACTAACAAACAGGATTCTTTTCAATGAGTTGAATGAGTTAATTTCACATTATCTGGTTAATTCAGAAGTTGAGTGGTCGAACTTTTAATTTTGTTGTGTCTTCTGCCTTAACTTACAACGTTTTGCAGCTACCCGAAGGTGGCGATTTTCAGCACAAATGTTCAATTGAAAAACTGAACTTGAACTTTGCACTAAACTGTCATAGAAGCACATCACCCGCCATTTTGCAAAACTGCTGTTATGCACAGTGCGTTACTTTTTCAGTCGTCCTATTTCGGTTATAATTTGTTCAATGACCTCAGTATTATAGATTTTCTTTTTTCCTCCTACTTTTGTTGAGTAAACAAAAAATACTTTTCCTCCGAATTTTTTCTCAAAATTTTCGTGGTTTACTTTGTGCATTTCAATCCATTGGTATTGATTTAATGCTTGACCAGACTCAATTGGCTTAATCTGAATACCAATGTATTTTTCTCCAACTTGAATAAAAAAGTCAACACTATACGCTCTATCCCAGTTATCAGGTACCGGTTCAATTTTCATTCCAACTGCCCCTTCTAATTGTCCGTAAATGGTTTCGATTTCAGTTCTATATCCATCATAAGTTCTACGTAGCACCAAATTATATGCGTATTCTATACATTATTCTTCTGTAATAGAAGCTAATTCGCTTTGAACAACTTCTGATAATTTAATGTATAACGTTTGTCCTAATGAAGTTATATATTCACGAGTGATATTTATTCCATTCTTCTTCTTTTGTTTACCTTTTGTGAAGTAATACTCTTCCCATTCTTTGTATTCATTAGGTGCACAATCTCGAATTAATTCAGCTAAAGCACCAACACTATTAACCTGACGGATTAATAACGGAAATTTATTATGCTGCTGCATATTTTATGTCATTATGTCTAAAATATTTCTTTACTCTTTCAGGATTTTGAA
>LNAP01000183.1_pt1 | contig 68415 bp, 62 predicted proteins | sample 602601 | NCBI WGS metagenome assembly LNAP01 (sample SAMN02440304, study PRJNA202911) | soil metagenome | biome: Subtropical and temperate rainforests or woodlands; isolation source: soil samples (1 kg each in a 20% v/v slurry with milli Q water) were... ...
TGATCGCCCCGATCGCCATGGATGAAGGCCTGCGCTTCGCCATCCGCGAAGGCGGCCGGACCGTCGGCGCCGGCGTCGTCGCCAGCATCATCGAATAACGGGATTAGCCGTGGTTCGGATAACGAACCACGGTGACAACCTGTCAAGCCGGCTCCGGCGGCGGCGCAAGCGGTCGCCGGATCGGCATTGTAAGAGGGTCAGTGCTTTAGGAGTGTAGCTCAACTGGTAGAGCACCGGTCTCCAAAACCGGGGGTTGGGGGTTCGAGCCCCTCCACTCCTGCCATCCCGGGGGTCTCAATCCCGGATGGTGATAAGCGCTGAAACGAAACGAGTTGGTAACTGGATCGGGCGACATGGCAAAACTGAGCCCTGTGGAATTTTTCCGGCAGGTCAACCAGGAACGTAAGAAAGTCACCTGGCCGACCCGCAAGGAAACGACGATCACCACAGTGATGGTGTTCGTGATGGTTGCCGTGGCGTCGGTGTTTTTCCTGCTCGTCGACACGTTGCTGGCGACCGGGGCCGACTGGCTCCTGAAGCTGCGGGGTTAAGCCGATGGCGTTCCGTTGGTATGTGGTCCATGTCTATTCCGGCTTTGAGCGCAAGATCGCTCAGTCGATCCGCGAGCAGGCGGTGCAGAAGGGCATGGATAAGCTGATCTCCGACGTCCTCGTTCCGATGGAAGAGGTCGTCGAAATGCGGCGCGGCTCGAAGATCAATGCCGAGCGCAAATTCTTCCCCGGCTATGTGCTGGTGAAGATGGAATTGACCGATGAGACTTGGCACTTGGTGATGAATACACCGAAAGTGACCGGTTTCCTCGGCGGCAAGGGCAAGCCCTCGCCGATCTCGGAGGCGGAAGCGATGCGCATCCTGCATCAGGTGCAGGAAGGCATCGACCGGCCGAAGCGGTCGATCATATTTGAAGTGGGTGAGCAGGTTCGCGTCAATGACGGGCCGTTCACCTCCTTCACCGGTCTGGTCGAGGAAGTCGACGAGGAAAAGGGCCGCCTGAAAGTGGCGGTCTCGATCTTCGGGCGGGCGACCCCGGTGGAACTGGAATACTCGCAGGTCGAGAAGGTCTGAGGCTGTCGCTTCGGACCTTGACGGCTTTGCGATATCGCCCGGCGGCGTTGTCGCCGGATGCAGAGCGCGGGAGGCCTGCCAAGGGCCGTACCGCGGAACCACAACAGGGACACGAGGCCGTGTGGCAAACGGTCCCAATGAGGTTGGAACATGGCAAAGAAGATTGAAGGCTATATCAAGTTGCAAATTCCGGCGGGCAAGGCCAATCCCTCGCCGCCGGTCGGTCCTGCGCTGGGTCAGCGCGGCCTGAACATCATGGCGTTCTGCAAGGAATTCAATGCAGCGACGCAGCAATTGGAAGCGGGCATGCCGATTCCGGTCGTCATCACGGCCTTTTCGGATCGTTCCTTCACGTTCGTGACCAAGACGCCGCCGGCCAGCTATTTCCTGAAGAAGGCGGCGAAGATCGACAAGGGATCGCAGACCACCGGTCGCGGTTTCGTCGGTCAGGTGACGATGAACCAGGTGCGCGAGATCGCCAAGCAGAAGATGGCGGATCTGAATGCGCATGACATCGATGCGGCGGCGGAGATGATCCGCGGTTCCGCCCGGTCGATGGGTCTGCAGGTTGTGGAGGACTAAGCGATGCCCGGTAAGCGTATGAAGAAGTCTTATGACGGCATCAATCGCGACGCGTTCTACGGCGTCGACGATGCGGTCAAGATGATCAAGGAACGCGCCACGGCGAAGTTCGACGAGACCATTGAGATCTCGATGAATCTCGGTATCGATCCGCGCCATGCCGATCAGAACGTGCGTGGTGTCGTTGCGTTGCCGAACGGTACCGGCAAGACGTTGCGCGTCGCCGTCTTCGCCAAGGGCCCCAAGGCCGAGGCCGCCAAGGCGGCGGGGGCCGATCTGGTTGGCGCCGAGGATTTGGCCGAAAAGATCCAGGCCGGCGAGATGAATTTCGACCGCTGCATCGCCACCCCGGACATGATGGTCCTGGTTGGCAAGCTCGGTAAGGTTCTGGGTCCGCGCGGCCTGATGCCGAATCCGAAGCTCGGCACCGTCACCAATGATGTCGCCGAAGCGGTCAAGGCCGCCAAGGGCGGTCAGGTCGAATTCCGTGCTGAAAAGGCGGGTATCGTCCATGCCGGCGTCGGCAAGGCGAGCTTCAGCCAGGATGCGCTGATTGAGAATGTGAAGGCTTTCGTCGGTGCGATCAGTCGCGCCAAGCCGGCGGGTGCCAAGGGTACCTATATAAAGAAGGTGTCGCTCTCTTCGACCATGGGCCCCGGCTTGAAGCTGGAAGTGGGCACATTGGTCGGCTGAGCCGGCGCCTCTTGAAGTTGGTGGTCCGGCTACCAACTTTAACGAATTTCGGCGTCGTTTCGGCGGCGTCGGGACGGGTGACAGTTAGCTGTCACCCGATCCTGTCCAAGACTGCAGGTCTCCAAAAGGCTTCGGCCCGGCGGAGGTAATGAGCGGATCGCCTGCAATAGACGGGAGTTGACGCGAATTCGTATCAGCCGATGAGCGGTGCCGAACAGGCGCCCCTCCTAGACTGGTCGAGGCGCGGATTGAACTTCTGGGACAGGCACACCGGATCTTCGGTATGCCCGTTAGGTCATACGGAAGGTCCAGACGTAACGGAAAGGTTTGCCATAGGGGAAAGTTCCCTGGGCCGGCCGATCCAAGTATCGGAGACGAACAGTGGACCGATCTGGCAAGCAGGAACTGGTTTCCGAGCTGCATCAGACCATCAGCGAAGCGAACTTGGTGGTGATCACCAAGCAGAGCGGGCTGACGGTGGCTGAGGTAAGTGACCTCCGCCGCAAGATGCGTGCTGCGGGCGCCGGTTTCAAAGTCGCTAAGAATCGGCTGGCACAGCTCGCTCTTAAGGGCACCAAGCACGAAGGCCTTGATTCACTGCTGAAGGGACCGACCGCACTCGCGTATTCGGCCGATCCCGTGGCAGCGGCCAAGGTTGCCGTGACCTACGCCAACAGCAACGACAAGCTCACCATCGTCGGTGGCTCAATGGGTACGACCCTGATTGATGCCGCCGGTGTGAAGGCGTTGGCCACCTTGCCATCGCTCGACGAGCTTCGCTCCAAGCTGATCGCCTTGCTGCAGACCCCGGCGACTCGCGTCGCCACCGTGGTCCAGGCACCGGCTGGTCAGCTGGCGCGCGTGTTTGGCGCTTATGCCAAGAAGGGCGAGACCGCGTGACGGTCGATCCGAGTAACAGAAGTTCGCATCGCGTAAGACATCAAAGCCTAGGAGATTGAAATGGCTGATTTGCAGAAGCTGGTTGAAGAGTTGTCGAAGCTGACGGTCCTCGAGGCCGCCGAGTTGTCGAAGAAGCTGGAAGAGGCTTGGGGCGTTTCCGCCGCCGCGCCGGTCGCTGTTGCGGCCGCTGCCGGTGGTGCCGCTGCCGCTCCGGCCGCCGAGCAGGACGAATTCACCGTCATGCTGCTCGATGCCGGCGACAAGAAGATCAACGTGATTAAGGAAGTTCGCGCCATCACCGGTTTGGGGCTGAAGGAAGCCAAGGATCTGGTCGAGGGTGCGCCGAAGGCCGTTAAGGAAGGCGTCAACAAGGCAGAAGGCGCCGAGCTGAAGAAGAAGCTCGAAGAAGCCGGTGCCAAGGTCGAGCTGAAATAAGCTCTGACCAACGTCTGTTAGGTGGTGGGAAGCGCCGGTTTCGCGACCGGCGCTTCCACGCCGCTTAAGGAATACAGATCTGGCGCCGCCGACCGGCGCCGAAAACATCGGTCGGGTGCTTGTTGCCGGCACGGATTATGGCACCGGAATTTGCGATCCAGGCACTTGGCCCGGATTGAGTTGGAACAGACGAGGGTCAGCTAATGACGAAATCCTACAGCGGGCGTAAGCGGATTCGTAAGGGCTTTGGCCGCATTGCCGAAATCACGCGGATGCCGAATTTGATCGAGGTGCAGAAAAGCTCCTACGATCATTTTCTGCAGATCGGCGTGACTGCGGAAAAGCGGGAAAGTGTCGGCCTGCAAGAGGTTTTCCGTTCCGTATTCCCGATCAAGGATTTTTCTGAGAAGTCGGAACTGCAGTTCGTGCGTTACGAGCTGGAAGAGCCGAAATACGACGTCGAGGAATGCCAGCAGCGCGGGATGACCTTCGCTGCGCCGCTCAAGGTCACCCTGCGCCTGGTGGTGTGGGATCATGACGAAGAGACTGGCGCGCGGTCGATCCGCGACATCAAGGAGCAGGACGTCTATATGGGCGACATGCCCCTGATGACGGCCAGCGGCACCTTCGTCGTTGCCGGCACCGAACGCGTCGTGGTCAGCCAGATGCACCGCTCGCCGGGTGTCTTCTTCGACCATGACAAGGGCAAGACCCATTCCAGCGGCAAGTATCTTTTCGCCGCCCGCGTCATCCCCTATCGCGGTTCCTGGCTCGATTTCGAATTCGACGCCAAGGATCTCGTCTATGTCCGCATCGATCGCCGCCGCAAGCTGCCGGCGACGACACTGCTGCTCGCCTTGTGGAACAATGCCGTTTCGACGAAACTTGCGAAGAACGGCCAGCTGACGGAAGAGGATCGCCGTTTCGGCGGCATGTCCGCCGAGGAAATTCTCGGCTTCTTCTACAAGAAGGTGGTCTTTACGCGCAAGAAGGCCGGCTGGACGACGGAGTTCGATCCGGAGCGGATGAAGGGCATCAAGCTGACGGCCGAAATGGTCGATGCCAAGACCGGCAAGGCCGTGGCTGAGGTCGGCACCAAGATGACGCCGCGTCTCGCCCGCAAGCTGCAGGAAGGCGGCTTGAAGGACGTGCTGGTGCAGTTGGATGAGTTGGTCGGCCGTTATGCCGCCGTCGATATCATCAACGAGCAGACTGGCGAGATCTTCGTCGAGGCCGGCGATGAGCTGACCTCGGCTGTGATCACGCTGCTCGAAGATGCCGGCATCAAGGAAGTGCCGACGCTGAATATCGATCACGTCAATGTCGGTCCCTATATCCGTGCCACTTTGGCGGCCGACAAGAACACGTCGCGCGAGGAAGCGCTGATCGACATCTACCGCGTCATGCGCCCCGGCGAGCCGCCGACATTGGATACCGCCGAGGCTTTGTTCCAGGGCCTGTTCTTCGATGTCGAGCGCTACGATCTTTCTTCGGTGGGCCGCGTGAAGATGAATTCACGTCTCAACCAGGAAACACCGGATACGTTGCGTGTCCTGCGCAAGGAAGACATTCTCGAAATCCTGCGCGTCCTGGTGGAACTGAAGGACGGCCGCGGCGAAATCGACGATATCGACCATCTCGGCAACCGCCGTGTGCGTTCGGTGGGCGAGCTGCTGGAGAACCAGTATCGTCTCGGCCTGCTGCGCATGGAGCGGGCGATCCGCGAGCGCATGAGCTCGGTCGAAATCGATACGGTGATGCCGCATGATCTGATCAATGCCAAGCCGGCAGCGGCGGCGGTGCGCGAATTCTTCGGCTCCTCGCAGCTCAGCCAGTTCATGGATCAGACCAATCCGCTCAGCGAAATCACGCATAAGCGGCGTCTCTCGGCCCTCGGGCCGGGCGGCCTGACCCGCGAACGCGCCGGTTTCGAGGTGCGTGACGTGCACCCGACCCATTACGGCCGTATCTGCCCGATTGAAACCCCGGAAGGACCGAATATCGGTCTGATCAATTCGCTGGCGACCTTTGCCCGCGTCAACCAGTACGGCTTTATCGAAAGCCCGTATCGCAAGGTTGAGCACGGCACGGTCACCGACGACGTCGTCTATCTCTCGGCGATGGAAGAGGGCCGTTATACGATCGCCCAGGCCAATGCCGCGGTCGATGCCCGCAACAAGCTCACCGAGGATCTGATTTCCTGCCGTCGGGCCGGCGATTTCGTCATGGCCCGCCGCGAGGATATCGAGTTCATCGATGTCAGCCCGAAACAGCTGGTCTCGGTCGCTGCCGCCCTCATTCCGTTCCTCGAGAACGACGACGCCAACCGTGCGTTGATGGGGTCGAACATGCAGCGTCAGGCCGTGCCGCTGTTGCAGGCCGATGCGCCGCTGGTCGGCACCGGCATGGAAGGCACTGTGGCACGCGATTCCGGCGTTGCCATCGCTGCCCGCCGCAAGGGTGTGGTCGATCAGGTGGACGCGACGCGTCTCGTCATTCGTGCCACCGAGGAAACCGATTCCGCGGTGCCGGGTGTCGATATCTACAACCTGCTGAAGTTCCAGCGGTCGAACCAGAATACCTGCATCAACCAGCGTCCGCTGGTGAAGGTGGGCGATACCGTCGAGAAGGGCGATATCATCGCCGACGGCCCGTCGACCGAGCTCGGTGAGCTGGCGCTCGGCCGCAACGTGCTCGTGGCCTTCATGCCTTGGCAGGGCTACAACTTCGAAGATTCGATCCTGATCTCCGAGCGCATCGTTTCCGACGACGTGTTCACCTCGATCCATATCGAGGAATTCGAAGTCATGGCCCGTGACACCAAGCTGGGCCAGGAAGAAATCACCCGCGATATTCCCAATGTGGGTGAAGAAGCGCTGAAGAATCTCGACGAAGCCGGCATCGTCTATATCGGTGCCGAGGTGAAGCCGGGCGATATTCTGGTCGGCAAGGTCACGCCGAAGGGCGAAAGCCCGATGACGCCGGAAGAAAAGCTGCTGCGCGCCATCTTCGGCGAAAAGGCCTCGGATGTGCGTGACACCTCCATGCGCCTGCCGCCGGGCGTTGCCGGTACCATCGTCGAAGTGCGTGTCTTCTCCCGTCGCGGTGTCGACAAGGACGAGCGCGCTCTGGCGATCGAACGCGCCGAAATCGAACGCCTGGCCAAGGACCGCGACGACGAAAAGGCGATCCTGGAGCGCAACTTCTACAGCCGTCTCAAAGAGCTCCTGATGAATCAGGTGGCTGCCGGCGGTCCGAAGACGCTCAAGCCCGATACCAAGATCACGGAAAAGGTGCTGTCGGAATTCACGCCTGGCCAATGGCGCCAGATCGGCGTGAAGACCGACAAGCGGATGGCCGAGATCGAGGCGTTGAAGAAGCAGTTCAACGAATCCGTCGGTGCGCTGGAAAAGCGTTTCGAGAACAAGGTCGAGAAGCTGCAGCGCGGTGACGAGCTGCCGCCTGGTGTCATGAAGATGGTCAAGGTCTTCGTCGCGGTGAAGCGTAAGCTGCAGCCGGGCGACAAGATGGCCGGTCGTCACGGCAATAAGGGCGTGGTGTCGAAGATCGTGCCGATCGAAGACATGCCTTATCTGGAAGACGGCACCCATGTCGACATCGTGCTCAATCCGTTGGGCGTGCCGTCGCGCATGAATGTCGGTCAGATCCTGGAGACGCATCTGGGCTGGGCTTGCGCCAATCTCGGTAAGCAGATCGGCGACATGATCGACAAGGTGCGTGACAGCGGCAAGTTTGCCGATCTGCGCAAGCTGATGAAGGACGTCTACGGTGAGAAGTCCTACAAGGCCGAGATCGGAGATGCTGACGATGCCGGTCTTCTCGAGATCGCCGAGAACCTGCGTTACGGTGTGCCCATCGCGACGCCGGTCTTCGACGGTGCCCGCGAGGAAGACATCGTGCAGATGCTGGAACAGGCGGGTCTGCATCGCTCTGGCCAGTCGGTGCTGACCGACGGCCGGACCGGCGAGCGGTTCGAACGGCCGGTAACGGTGGGCTACATCTATATGCTGAAGCTGCACCATCTGGTCGACGACAAGATCCATGCGCGTTCGATCGGCCCGTACAGCCTGGTCACCCAGCAGCCGCTGGGTGGTAAGGCGCAGTTCGGCGGTCAGCGTTTCGGCGAAATGGAGGTCTGGGCCCTGGAAGCGTATGGCGCCGCCTATACGCTGCAGGAAATGCTCACGGTGAAGTCGGACGACGTGTCCGGCCGTACCAAGACCTACGAAGCCATCGTGCGTGGCGACGACAACTTCGAAGCGGGTATCCCGGAATCCTTCAACGTGTTGGTGAAGGAATTGCGGTCGCTCGGCCTGAATGTCGATTTGACCCAGAACAACTACTAATCGGATCGCTGTGATTGCCGCCCGGTTCGCCGGGTGGCGTCACGGCAATGAGGAGATGGCAATGAACGAGCTGATGAACGTGTTCGGCCAGCCGACTGGCCCGCAGAGCTTCGACCAGATTCGCATCGCAATCGCCAGCCCGGAGCGGATTCGCTCCTGGTCCTTTGGCGAGATCAAGAAGCCGGAGACGATCAACTATCGTACCTTCAAGCCGGAGCGTGACGGTCTTTTCTGCGCCCGCATCTTCGGTCCGATCAAGGATTACGAATGCCTGTGCGGCAAATACAAGCGCATGAAATATCGCGGCATCATCTGCGAAAAATGCGGCGTTGAAGTCACCCTCTCGAAAGTGCGGCGCGACCGCATGGGCCATATCGAACTGGCCTCGCCGGTGGCGCATATCTGGTTCCTGAAGTCACTGCCGAGCCGGATCGGTCTGCTGCTCGACATGACGCTGAAGGATCTGGAACGGATTCTCTATTTCGAGAATTTCGTCGTTATCGAACCGGGACTGACGCCGTTGAAGCAGCGTCAGCTGCTGTCGGAAGACCAGTTCCTCGACGCCCAGGACGAATTCGGCCAGGACGCGTTCCAGGCCGGGATCGGCGCCGAAGCGCTGAAGATCATGCTGGCGACCATCGATCTCGAGCAGGAGCGCGAGTCGATGAAGGCGGAACTGCGCGAAACCTCATCCGAGGCCAAGCGCAAGAAGCTGGTGAAGCGCCTGAAGCTGGTCGATGCCTTCATCGAATCCGGCTCGCGTCCGGAATGGATGATCCTCGATGTCGTGCCGGTCATTCCTCCCGAACTGCGCCCGCTGGTGCCGCTCGATGGCGGCCGGTTCGCGACCTCGGATCTCAATGATCTCTATCGCCGCGTCATCAACCGCAACAACCGGCTGAAGCGCCTGATCGAACTGCGGGCGCCGGACATCATCGTCCGCAACGAAAAGCGCATGCTGCAGGAAGCCGTCGATGCGTTGTTCGATAACGGCCGTCGCGGCCGCGTCATCACTGGCGCCAATAAGCGCCCGCTGAAGTCGCTCAGCGACATGTTGAAGGGCAAGCAGGGCCGCTTCCGGCAGAACCTGCTCGGTAAGCGCGTCGACTATTCGGGCCGGTCGGTCATCGTCGTCGGTCCGGAGCTGAAGCTGCATCAATGCGGTCTGCCGAAGAAGATGGCGCTGGAGCTCTTCAAGCCCTTCATCTATTCGAAGCTTGAGCTCTACGGCATGGCCTCGACCATCAAGGCCGCGAAGCGCATGGTGGAAAAAGAGCGTCCGGAAGTCTGGGACATCCTCGAAGAGGTGATCCGCGAGCATCCAGTCATGCTGAACCGCGCCCCGACCCTGCACCGCCTCGGCATCCAGGCTTTCGAGCCGGTGCTGATCGAAGGCAAGGCCATTCAGCTGCATCCGCTGGTCTGCACCGCCTTCAACGCGGATTTCGACGGCGACCAGATGGCGGTCCATGTGCCGCTGTCGCTGGAAGCCCAGCTTGAAGCCCGCGTCCTGATGATGTCGACCAACAACATCCTCAGCCCGGCAAACGGCAAGCCGATCATCGTGCCGAGCCAGGACATCGTGCTTGGTCTCTATTACATCTCGATGGAAGCCAAGGGGCAGCCGGGCGAAGGCATGGCTTTCTCCAATGTCGGCGAAATCCAGCATGCGCTGGATGCCAAGGTCGTCACGCTGCATACCTCCATCAGGGCGCGCCTGCATGCCTATGACGACAGCGGCAGCCTGGCGACCCGCGTCGTCCAGACGACACCGGGCCGCATGCTGCTCAGCGAGTTGCTGCCGAAGCATCCGAACCTGCCGTTCAGCCTGATCAACCGCGTGCTGACGAAGAAGGAAATCACCAATGTCATCGATGCCGTCTACCGCCATTGCGGTCAGAAGGAGACGGTGATTTTCGCCGACCGCATGATGGGTCTCGGCTTCGGCCATGCCTGCCGTGCCGGCATTTCCTTCGGCAAGGACGACATGATCATCCCCGAAGCCAAGGGCAAGCTGGTTGCCGAGGCTCAGGAGAAGGTCAAGGAATACGAACAGCAATATCTCGACGGTCTGATCACCCAGGGCGAGAAATACAACAAGGTCGTCGACGTCTGGTCTACCTGCACGGAGCGGGTGGCCGAAGAGATGATGAAGGTGATGTCGAAGAACACCAGCGGCGCCCAGATCAACTCCGTCTACATGATGGCACATTCCGGTGCCCGTGGTTCGGCGGCGCAGATCAAGCAGCTGGCCGGCATGCGCGGCCTGATGGCCAAGCCGTCGGGTGAAATCATCGAGACGCCGATCATCTCGAACTTCAAGGAAGGCCTCACCGTGCTCGAGTACTTCAACTCGACCCACGGCGCCCGCAAGGGTCTGGCCGACACCGCCTTGAAGACGGCGAATTCCGGCTACCTGACGCGTCGTCTGGTCGACGTCGCCCAGGACGCCATCATCACCGAGGAGGATTGCGGCACCACCAACGGCCTCACCGTCAAGGCGGTGGTCGAAGGCGGCGAAGTGATCGCTCCGCTGGCCGAACGCATCCTCGGCCGTTGCGCCGCGGAAGACATCAAGGACCCGCTCTCCGGCAAGGTCATCGTGCCGGCCGGCGGCCTGATCGATGAATCGCTGGTCGATGCGGTCGACCGGGCTGGGATCGATACGGTGAAAATCCGTTCGGCCCTGACCTGCGAAACCCATACCGGCATCTGCGGCAAGTGCTACGGCCGCGATCTGGCCCGTGGCACGACGGTCAATATCGGCGAAGCGATCGGCGTCATCGCCGCCCAGTCGATCGGCGAGCCGGGCACGCAGCTGACCATGCGCACCTTCCATATCGGCGGCGCCGCCCAGCGCGGTGCGGAACAGTCATCGATCGAAGCCTCCTTCGAGGCCGAGGTTCAGGTGAAGAACCGCAACGTCGTCATCAACAGCGAAGGCGTGCCGATCATCATGGGCCGCAATTGCGAGATCGTGCTCAATGACGAACAAGGTCGCGAGCGCGCCCGCCATCGCGTCCCCTATGGTGCAAAGCTGCTGGCCGATCAGGGCGTCAAGGTGACCAAGGGCCAGAAGCTGGCCGAATGGGATCCTTATACCCTGCCGATCATCACCGAGCGCGAAGGTATCGTGAACTACATCGACCTGGTCGAAGGGCTGTCGATGCGCGAAGTGATGGACGAAACCACCGGCATCTCCAATCGTGTTGTCATCGACTGGAAGCAGCAGCCGCGCGGCAACGACCTGAAGCCGCGCATCACGCTGCGCGACGACAAGGGCAATGTGATCATGTTGCCGAACGGCCTTGAAGCGCGTTACTTCATGTCGGTCGATGCCATTCTGTCGGTTGAAAACGGCGCTCATGTGCGGGCCGGCGACGTGCTTGCCCGCATCCCGCGTGAAAGCTCGAAGACCCGTGACATCACCGGCGGTCTGCCGCGTGTCGCGGAGCTGTTCGAAGCCCGCAAGCCGAAGGATTTCGCCATCATCAGCGAGATCGCCGGCCGCGTGGAATTCGGCAAGGACTACAAGACCAAGCGTCGCATCATGGTGGTTCCGGAGGATGCTTCGGAAGAGCCGCGCGAATATCTGATCCCGAAGGGCAAGCATATCTCCGTGCAGGAGGGCGACTATGTCCAGAAGGGCGACCAGCTGCTCGATGGCAACCCGGTGCCCCATGACATCCTGAACGTGATGGGCGTCGAGGCGTTGGCTTCCTATCTCACCAACGAGATCCAGGAGGTCTATCGGTTGCAGGGTGTGAAGATCAACGACAAGCACATCGAGGTGATCGTTCGCCAGATGCTGCAGAAGATCGAGATCACCGATCCGGGCGATACCACCTTCCTGACCGGGGAGCAGGTCGACCGTTCGGAATACGAGGAAGAAAACGCCAAGGCCTTGAAGGATGGCGGACGTCTGGCCAAGGGATCGCCGGTCTTGCTCGGCATCACCAAAGCCAGCCTGCAGACGCGTTCCTTTATCTCGGCCGCTTCGTTCCAGGAAACCACCCGCGTCCTCACCGAGGCGGCGGTTTCCGGCCGGGTCGACAATCTGATCGGGTTGAAGGAGAACGTCATCGTCGGTCGCTTGATCCCGGCCGGTACAGGCTCGGTGATGGCACGCTTCAAGCAGATCGCGGCAGAACGCGACCGTGTGTTGCTCGAGACGCAGCAGCAGCCGGCGGCATTGCCCGATAATTCCGGTAAGGCGGAAGTGGCGTAAGCCGCTTCGTCAGCGAGAAGAAGCAAAAGCCCCGCTGATGTTCAGCGGGGCTTTTTGTTGTTCGGGTGTTCATACTGCTGCGGCGGAGCGGCTCAACTCGCGGAAGAGGCGCCCTTTGTCATTTCCATCAGGCGCTCGACCAGCTTCAGCAAGGCCCGGCTGCTCTGCTGGATATCCGCTGCATAGCTGTGATAGAGCGGCACGCCCAGCGGTCCCAAAGCCTGCTGCTGGATAACCTCGGCGCAGTTGACGATTTCATCCAGCGGCGCCATCAACTCAGTGCTTAGCTGAGCCAATAGGCGCATCGTGGCGGCGTGATGGGCCGGCGTATCGGCACGATCGCCGGATGACGAGGCCGGCTGCGGCATGCGATGAGAGATATCGCGCAACGCGATGACCAAAGCTTGCCGGCCGAGGCGCTTGACGGTACGGCCGAAGACCTCGACGGTCTGCACCTTGCCGTTCAGGCAATGAATAACGGTTTCCACCGGACGAGAATGGGCCGCGCTGAGTTGCGCCAGCAGATGGTCGATGCGCGGCTCCCCGTCCGGGCTATCCGCAAGACCGTTCAGGAAAGCACCAATCGGCGACCCGGTCAGCATTGCCGCCTCACATTGCAGCAGCTCTTCGGCTGCCGGATTGGCGGTCAGGATGGCGCCGTCCGGCTCCAGGAGCAGCAAGGCGTCAGGGGCCGCATCGAAGACGAAGCGGGCGAGATCCTGGTCGTGTTCCTGCGCGGTGGCGATCCAATATTGATCGACCGCGTTGCGCAGGCTCCGATGTTCCAGGGCATGGGCGATATGCAGATCCAGCGTTTCACGGTCGACCGGCATGGCCAGCGCATCGTCGGCACCGGCATCGATGGCGTGGCGCAGATCATCGGGCCCGGGAACCACGGCAAGAATGGCCGCTCGCCACAGGCCTGTTTCTTGGCGGAAATTCCGTAACGCATTGACGTCATGGCCATCGGGACAGACGACCAACACAAGATCCCAAAGCTTGCCGTCGACGCTCAGTTGAGCCGCTTCCGCAAGGTTCATGGCGAATCTGATGTCGCGATACGTTTTGCCGGAGAGACAGCCGTCCAATGCCTGCCGCACTGCCGGCACATCGGTGATCGCGAGAATGCGGCAATCCGCCGCCGGACAACTGGCTGTCGGCGCTATTTCAGGCCAGGAATGGGTATATTGTGTCAGCAAGTTATGCCCGGATTTAATTCTAGTCTCGCCAGTTTGGGGACAAACGGTTAAACAAATCTTATGGAATTGCCGCCTGAAAAGGTGGTCTGTGACAACGCTAGATATGGGTGGAGCGGGCACTTCCTGACCGCTATAGCTTCGATCATGAAAGATATCTCGATCGCCTTTGCCGGCCTGCCCGTGGGCATCTGGTTCTACCTGCTGCTGTTTCGCGGTCGTTTCTGGCTGGAGCAACCCCGCCCGATGCCCGATATGGTCCTCGCCGCCTGGCCCGCCGTCACCGCCGTGGTGCCGGCCCGCAACGAGGCCGGTGTGGTGGGCCAGGCGATCGGTGCTTTGCTGCAGCAAGATTACCCGGGCAATTTCCGGGTCATCCTGGTCGATGACAACAGCGAGGATGCCACGGCAGCCGAAGCGCGCGCCGCGGCCGAGGCTTTGCAGGCCGGCGACCGCCTGACGATCATCAAGGGCAAGCCGCTACAACAGGGTTGGACCGGCAAGATGTGGGCGGTTCATCAGGGGATCGCGGAGGTGGACAAACGCCTGCCCGCGACGGATTACATTCTGCTGACCGATGCTGATATCGCACACGCACCTGATAGTCTGCGCAACCTGGTCGTACGCGCCTGCGCGGGTCATCCGAAAGCCGGACGCTACAAGCTGGTCTCGCTGATGGCAAAGCTGCGGACGGATACCTTCGCTGAAAAGGCGCTCATCCCGGCCTATGTCTTTTTTTTCCAGAAACTTTATCCGTTTTCCTGGATCAACAATCCAAAGAGCCGTATGGCCGGCGCCGCCGGCGGCTGCATGCTGGTCGAACGTCAGGCATTGAACGCGGCGGGCGGCATCGCCGCGATCAAGGACGCCCTGATCGACGATTGCGCCCTGGGGCGCGTCATGAAAAAGCACGGACCGATCTGGCTCGGCCTGGCAGATAAGGTCATGAGCTTGCGCGGCTATCCCGCCTGGCGCGAGATCTGGATGCTGATCGCCCGTTCCGCTTTCACCCAGCTCAACCGTTCCACGCCCTTATTGCTGGGTTGCGTCATCGGGATGCTCGCCACCTATCTGCTGGCGCCGAATCTGACAATCGACAGTGATCCCGATATTCGATTGCTGGGTGTGGTGGCCTGGGCGATGATGACCCTGAGTTACCTGCCGACATTGTATTATTATCGCCGCTCTGTTCTCTGGGCACCCTTCCTGCCATTAATTGCGCTTTACTATCTCTTGGCGACGGTCGATTCTGCGCGCCGCCATTGGCTGGGCCGCGGCGGTGAATGGAAAGGCCGTATGCAGGCTAAGCGTGCCATGTGAGGAGAGATTTCTGAGGAAGATGGCACAGGAAATCGCAACGCCCTCCGGCAAGGATAGAGCCACCGAGAATTTTCCGGTCGGATCGGTCCTGATTCGGCCTGATCTGCGGGCGCATGTGCATGCTTATTATCGCTGGGCGCGCATGGCCGATGACATCGCCGATAATCCGGCCCTCTCCCCCGAAGACAAGATCCGGCGCCTCGATCTCATGGAGGAGGTCCTGCTGCACCCGACACGCCAGGATGTGCCGGTGGCAGCAGCGATGCGCGAGAGCCTCAAGGTCACAGGTCTGCCGACGGTCAATTGCACCGAACTCCTGATCGCGTTTCGGCTGGATGCAACCAAGCAGCGTTACGACGACTGGGCGGATCTGATGCATTACTGCCGCTATTCCGCCTCGCCGGTCGGCCGTTACCTGCTGACCCTGCATGGCGAAGCGCCGTCCTCGCTGCCGCCCTCGGATGATCTGTGCAATGCACTGCAGGTCATCAATCATCTGCAGGATTGCGGCGTCGATTACAGAGAGATGAACCGTGTCTATGTGCCGGTCGATCATCTGGCGGCGCAAAATCTCGATGTAACGATCCTCGCATCGAGCAGCAGCAGTCCGGCCTTTCGCCGGGTGCTCGACCGTCTGCTTGATGAAACCGAGGAATTGATGGTGCGGGCGCGGAAACTGCCGGGCGAAGTTCGTGATTTCCGCATGCGTGCCGAAAGCGCCGTGATCGTGCGGCTGGCGGATAAATTGATCGATCTGCTGCGCCGTCGTGACCCACTGGCGATGCGGGTCAAGCTGAAGAAGCCGGCGATCGCGCTTGCCAGCTTGCAGGGCATCGGTATCGCCCTTCTGGGCGGCGGACCGAAGGCGGGTGCTAAGCGGGCAGGTGCCCGATGACGGTTGAGATCGATAGCACCTTGACCGCCGAGATCGCCGAAAAGGTGCGTGCTGCGGGCACATCCTTCTACAGCGCCATGCGGTTGCTGGCGCCGGATCGACGCAATGCCATGTATGCGATCTATGCCTTCTGCCGCGAAGTTGACGACATCGCCGATGACGACGGCTTGCCCGATCAGGAACGGCAGCGCCGCCTGCATGACTGGCGCGTGGAGATCGATCACCTTTATCAGGGCCGTCCCAGCTCCATGGTGTCCCGGGCCTTGCTGCCTTATGTCGGTCTCTTCGATCTTCGCCGTGATGATTTCATCGCCGTGATCGAAGGCATGGAAATGGATGCCGTGGCGATCCAGGCGCCGAGCCTTGCCGAGCTGGATCTCTATTGCGACCGCGTGGCGAGCGCCGTCGGCCGGCTCTCGGTGCGGGCCTTCGGCACCCGGGAACCCAAGGCGGATGTGGTCGCGCATCATCTCGGCCGCGCCTTGCAGCTGACCAATATCCTGCGCGACATTGCCGAAGATGCCGAACGCGATCGTCTCTATCTGCCGCGCGAGATGCTGCAGCGCCATGGCATCGATGCGACCTTGCCTCAGGATGTTCTCAAGCATCCGAATCTGCGGCCGGTCTGCCGCGAATTGGCGGCCACGGCGCGCAATCATTTCGAACAGGCCTATACGGCCATGCGGCAATGCGAGAAAACCCCGATGCGGCCGGCAATGGTCATGGGGGCCATGTACCGCGCCATCCTCGATAAGCTGATCGCTGCCGACTGGCGCGATCTGAGGCAGCCGGTCTCGGTGCCGAAATGGCGCAAGCTCTGGATCGCGCTGCGTTATGGCTTCCTGTGAATGACGACGATGGGGGGACATCGCGGCCGCGCCCATGTGGTGGGCGCCGGCCTGGCGGGCTTGGCCGCGGCGATGCGGCTCAGCCGTGCCGGGTTCAGCGTCACGCTCTATGAAGCGGCTCAGCAGGCCGGCGGACGGTGTCGCTCATATTACGATGCCGATCTTGATTGCCGGTTGGATAACGGCAATCACCTGATCGTCACCGGCAATCTTGCCGCCATGGCCTATCTGACCGAAATCGACGCGGCGGGCACGGTGGTGACGCAGGATGTCGCGGTCTTTCCCTTCATCGATCTCGAAACCGGCGAACGCTGGTCGGTGCGGCCGACCGATGGGCGGTTCCCCTGGTGGGTTTTTCTGAAGGACCGGCGTGTCGCCGGGACGCATGCGGCGGATTATCTCTCGGCCCTGAAAATGCGTCGGGCCGGGCCTGACACAACCATCGCCGAGTGCTTCGATCCGCAATCGCTGCTTTATCGCCGTCTCTGGGCGCCCCTGGCCATTGCCGTCTTGAACACCGAGCCGGCCAATGCCTCGGCGCAGCTCTTGTGGTCGGTTTTCTCCCAGACCTTCGGCCAGGGCGGTGCGGCCTTGCATCCGGTGCTGCCGCAGATCGGCCTGTCGGAAAGCCTGGTCGATCCGGCCCTGGCAATCCTGGTGCAGCGCGGCGGCGACATCCGCTATGGCCATCGGCTGCGTGCCATCGGCTATGACGGCGATCGTATCGACCGGCTGGATTTCGGCCGCGCGCAGATTGATGTGGCGCCGGATGATCACGTGATCCTGGCCGTGACGGCACCGGTCGCGGCCGATCTGCTCCCCGGCCTCTCGCCACCGGACTCCTTCCGTGCCATCGTCAATGCGCATTACCGCTGTGCCGATATTGCCGGAAAACCCGGCTTCGTCGGTGTGGTGGGGGGCACCGCGGAATGGGTCTTCCAGAAGCCCGGCATTCTCTCGGTCACCTGCAGCGCGGCGGAGCAATTGGTCGATCGTCCGGCGGAGGAACTGGCGGCGCTGATCTGGCGCGATGTCGCCAGGGTCCATGACCGCCCGGTCGATGTCTTGCCACCTTGGCGCGTCGTCAAGGAAAAGCGCGCGACTTTCGCCGCCACCCCGGCGCAATTGCGCCGGCGGCCGGGAACCGAGACCGTTTATCGCAATTTATGGCTGGCCGGCGACTGGACCGAAACCGGCTGGCCGGCGACCATCGAGGGGGCTATCCGCTCTGGCTTCAGCGCGGCTGCCGCAATCCTTCGTTGAGTCTCGCAACTAATTGAAATGACATGGCAGTTCTGCGGTCCTGCGGCGCTTTGCATTTGGCTGGTCCAGCGCTATAATCAAGCATCTATTTCCCCAAATATGTCGAGGTGATCATGACGCTAGCTGTAGCGAAGGCTGATGTTGCATTGCCGATCAAGGATAAGAGCCTGTTTCGTCAGCAGTGCTACATCAATGGTCAGTGGGTGGATGCCGATTCCGGCAAGACCATCGACGTCACCAATCCCGCGACCGGTGAGGTGATCGGCACCATTCCCAATATGGGTGCCGCCGAAACCCGGCGCGCGATCGAAACGGCCAATGCCGCTTGGGGCGCCTGGCGGAAGAAGACGGCGAAAGAGCGCTCGAATCTGCTGCGCAAGTGGTTCAATCTGATAATGGAGAATCAGGACGATCTCGCCGTCATCATGACCGCCGAACAAGGCAAGCCGCTGGCGGAATCGAAAGGCGAAGTGGCCTATGCCGCTTCCTTCATCGAATGGTTCGCCGAGGAAGGCAAGCGCATCTATGGCGATGTCATTCCGGCGCATCAGCCCGACAAGCGCATCGTCGTCACCAAGGAGCCGATCGGCGTGGTCGCGGCGATCACGCCGTGGAACTTCCCCGCGGCCATGATCACCCGCAAGGCCGGTCCGGCATTGGCGGCGGGTTGTCCGATCGTGCTGAAACCCGCGACCCAGACGCCCTATTCGGCCCTTGCCCTGGCGGTGTTGGCGGAGCGCGCCGGTCTGCCGGCGGGTCTCTTCAGCGTCGTCACCGGTTCGGCCTCGGCGATCGGCGGCGAGATGACCAGCAGCCCGATTGTGCGCAAGCTGACCTTCACCGGCTCCACCGAGATCGGCAAGCTGCTGATGCAGCAATCCGCCGCGACGGTGAAGAAGGTGTCGATGGAACTTGGCGGCAATGCGCCTTTCATCGTCTTCGAAGATGCCGATCTCGATGCCGCCGTCGAAGGCGCCATCATGTCGAAATTCCGCAACACCGGTCAGACCTGCGTCTGCGCCAACCGCATTTATGTGCAGGACGGCGTCTATGACAAGTTTGCCGAAAAGCTGAAAGCGGCGGTTGGCAAGCTGAAGGTCGGCGACGGCTTGAAGGGCGAAACCCAGCAGGGCCCGCTGATCGATATGAAGGCGGTTGCCAAGGTCGAAGAGCATATCGCCGATGCGACCAAGAAGGGCGCCAAGATTGCCGCGGGCGGCAAGCGTCACCAATTGGGTGGCAGCTTCTTCGAGCCGACCATCCTGACCGGTGTCACCTCCGACATGGCCGTCGCGCGTGAGGAAACCTTCGGCCCGGTGGCGCCGCTTTTCCGCTTCAAGACGGAAGAGGAAGTGGTGAAACTGGCGAATGATACCGAATTCGGCCTGGCGGCTTATTTCTACAGCCGCGATCTTGGCCGTGTCTGGCGCGTTGCCGAACAGGTCGAATACGGCATCGTCGGCATCAATACGGGCATCATCTCGACCGAGGTGGCGCCGTTCGGCGGCGTGAAGGAATCCGGCATCGGCCGCGAAGGCTCGAAATATGGCATCGAGGATTTCCTCGAGGTCAAATACCTGTGCATGGGTGGTATCTAATCGCCTTCGCAGAATAAAGATGCCCCCTCGTGCCGGTCGTTATGTTTGACGATCGGGACGAGGGGGTTCTCATGTCCGGATTTATTGCATGATTGATATCCGCCAACTGACCTATGACTATCCGGGCCGTCGCGCGCTCGATAATGTCTCGGTGGCGATTGCGCCGCTGACCATAACGGCCCTGGTCGGTCCCAACGGGGCCGGCAAATCGACTCTCCTGCGAATCTGTTCGGCCCTCGACAGGCCTTATGCCGGGACGGTGGAGATCGACGGTTTGAATGTGCATGACGATCCGCGCGCGGCGCATCAACGCATGGGATTCTTGCCGGACTTCTTCGGTCTCTATGACGAACTCACCGTCCGGCAATGCCTGCTCTACCGTGCGCGCGCCCAGGGTGTTGCCGCCGCCCAGGCGGGCATGGCGGCGCAACGCGCGGCGGAACGGCTCGATCTGGTCGATCGGCTGGGGGACAAGGCCGGCACCTTGTCGCGCGGTCTGCGCCAGCGTCTCGCCATCGCTCAGGCGATTATTCACGATCCCAAGGTGCTGATGCTGGACGAGCCGGCTTCGGGTCTCGACCCCGAAGCCCGCATCGCCTTGGCTGCCGTGCTGCGCCGCCTGCGCGATGACGGCATGACGATCATCGTCTCGTCGCATATCCTGGCCGAGCTTGAGGATTATTCGACCCATATGCTGATCATCCGGGATGGAAGGATCGCCGATTACGCACCGATCGGCAAAACGGCGCAGCCCCATGGCCGGGCCCGGTTGCGGGTGCAGCTCGCCGCCGCCGACAACCGGCTGGAGGGGGTGTTGCGCCAACTTGACGGTGTGACGGTCCTGCGCGCCGAGCCGGCTTTGGCGCTCATCGAGATGACGGATGATGCCGCCGTGCAGGCAGCCTTGCTGAAGCAGCTGGTTGCGCAGGATATTCCCGTTGCGGAATTCGCGCTCGACCGCATCGGCTTGCAGGACGCCTATCTCACCCATGTCCATGACGCCGCTCAGCGCCGGGATGAGGCTAAGATCGGCGCGGCAGGCAGTACAGAGGCGGGAGTATCGCTTCAATGATCGGCAATCCGGAATTCACCAGGAATCTTTGGCTGCAGTTATCCTGGCCGCGCGTTCTGGCGGCGGTGCTCGTCATCGGCATCCTCTATTATGCCAGCGTGGCGACCGGCGAATTGGCGGCGGGTACCGTCGCCACCACCGGCCGCTGGCTGTTCAACATCATCATCGGATTTTGGGGAACGCGTCGCGCCGCCGATGCCCTGGCTGAAGAGGTCAGCGGCAATACCTGGGAAACCCAGCGCATGTCGGGCCTGTCGGCCTGGCAGATGGTCTGGGGAAAGTTGCTGGGCGGCACCGCCTATCCCTGGATCTGCGGGTTGATCTGTCTTGTCCTGTCGGATGCGGCCCTGATCCAGGCGGGTGCGCCGCGCGACGTCATCATCGAGATGAATCTGGATCTCATCCTCAGCGGCCTGCTGGCCCATGCGGTTTCGCTGGGTGTGGCACTCCTGCTCTTGCGCAAGGCGCAATTGCGGCGGCGGCTGATGGTGACCTTCGCGCAGATCTGCGGCCTGATCGTCTATGCCAATACGCTGGTCGGCGATCTGTCGACGTCAGTCAACGGGTTGGAGACCGTCACTTGGTTCGGGCGGATTTATCCGACCACGAGTTTTCACTTGCTGTCGCTGGTCGTATTCTGCCTGTGGGGCTGGTTCGGCCTTTACCGGCTGATGCGGCTTGAACTGCAATACAGCAATTGGCCCTGGGCCTGGCTTGCTTTCCTGGCCTTTGCCATGCTCTATGCCGCCGGCTTCGCTGCAACGGCCACGGCCACGACGGGGGCGGTGCTGGCGGCGCCGGTTGCACTCGGTGCCCTGCTGACCTATGGCACCTTTCTCGCCGAACCCAAGGATCCCGTGCGCTATCGCTGGGGGCTGCTGGCTTTACGAGATGGCCAGATCGGCAAGGCTTTGTCTTTCCTGCCGCTCTGGCTTCTGACTTATGTGGTCTCGGTCGGGCTGGCGATCCTGCTGATTATCTTCCTGCCGCGCGACGTCCAGCCGGATGTTTCCACGCTGTGGTTGGCCCGCTGGTGGCAGGAATACGGCCCGCATGCGAATGTCATGGTGGCGGCGGCGATCCTCTTCCTCGCCCGCGACCTGCTGTTCCTGTTGCTGCTGAATTTCGGCAGCTGGCGGCAGCGGGCCGATATCGCCGGCATCCTGTATCTGCTGATCGCCTATTTCCCGCTGGGATGGATTCTGGCCTTTGCCGGCGGCCCTCGTCTGACGTCGCTGGTGCTGCCCTATGATTCCGGCAATGTCCTGCTGACCTTCGGACCTGTCCTGCTGCAGATCATCCTACTGGCGATCTTCTTGCGACAGCGTTGGCGCCGTCAGGTCGTGCCGTCCCGGGCTTGATGCTTCGGATCTAGCCGGCGAATCCGCGGGCGCGCAGCCAGTCTTCCGAGACGGCACCGGTGGCGATGGTCTCCGCCGGGCCGGTCAGGCGCACATGGTCAAACCGGGCGGCTTCCCCGGAGCCGCCGCTCAGCGGCTGGAAGTCGATGCGCAATTCACCGCCGCCGCTGGGCAGGATGATGACCGGCGATGGGGCGGCATCCACCAGATGCGCGATCAGTGCCGCCGCGACCGAGCCGGTGCCGCAGGCCAAAGTTTCCGCTTCGACGCCGCGCTCATAGGTACGGACGCGGTAGCGACCCATATCGATACCTTCCACGAAGTTGACGTTGACGCCGCGAGGAAACGCCGGATGGTGACGCAAGGGCGGTCCGTATCTGGCGACATCGATCTGCTCGATTCCCTCCACGAAGATGACGATATGCGGCACGCCGGTATCGATCCCATGCACCAGCCAATCCCGACCGCCGGCAGCCACCGTTTGATGAAGGGTGGCTGGACCGGGCGTGGTCATCTCCAGGCTGATTGTTGCATCTGCGATATCCGCGCTGATCATGCCGGCCTCGGTGCGGAAGGTGGTCCGGTTGCCGATCATGCCAAGGTCATGAGCGCGGCGCACCACGCAACGCGCGCCATTGCCGCACATCTCGCCATCGACACCGGTCGCATTGGTATAGGTCATCGCAAAATCGACATCGCGGTCGCTGCCGATCAAAATCAAGCCATCGCCACCGAGGCCCTTGCGCCGATCGCACAAGGTTTTCGCCAGCGCGGCGCGGCGGTCACGCCATCCGCCATTGCGGTCATCGATTACCACGAAATCATTGCCGCAGCCATGCATGCGGGCGAAACGCAGGCCGGCCTCCGTTAAATCGCCGGTTTTCAAGCGATCAGACATGTGGATCGACACGCCTCCCGGTCGCTGGCTGGTGGACAAGGCCAATCAATGAATGCATTATCACACACAACAAAAGTCAAAGGCCAGTGCGGGAGCATTGCCGGAATTCAACGGGGTCATGTTGGATTCGCAAGGTAATGCCGGGATCGCTGGCTTGGGAGTAGTGGGGAGATCATTTGGTTCGGGCTGAATTCAGGCCGTATGTATTATTGTCGCCTGCGCTGCTGTCGCTTGCGCTGCTGTTGATCGCGCCCATTATTTTCATCTTCGCCTATTCCTTCTGGCTGCGGGCCGCGAATGGGCAGGATATACCGGCCTTTCAGTTCGGCAACTGGATCGCCGTCGGCAGTGATCCGTTCTACTGGCTGGCGTTGCGCGAAACCTTCAAGACCTCCGCCGTCACCACGCTGATCTGCATGCTGATCGGCTATCCGACGGCGTATTTTCTGGCCCGCTGCCTGTTCGGCAACAAAGCATTGCTGCTCTTCCTGCTGTTTCTGCCATTCTGGATCTCCTACATCATCCGCACCTTCGCCTGGGTCAATGTGCTGGGGAAGAACGGCTTCGTGAATGCCGTCCTGATGTGGCTCGGCGTAATTCAAGAGCCGCTGCCGCTGCTCTACAACGATTTCTCCGTGATCATGGGCCTGGTCTATTTCCAGCTGCCTTATATGATCATCAATGTCTATGTCAGCCTCGACGGCATCGATCGCAATCTGGAATCCGCCGCCCGCACCCTGGGCTGCACCAACTGGCAGACTTTTCGCGAGGTGACGCTGCCGCTTTCCTTGCCGGGTCTTGGTGCCGGCAGTCTGCTCTGTTTCGTGCTGGCCGCCGGCAGTTTCGTGACACCACGCTTGCTTGGCGGCACCGATACACTGTTCTTCTCCGAACTGGTCTATGACGCCATCATCACGCAGCTCGACTGGCCGACCGGCGCGGTCTTGTCGCTGATGCTGCTGATCGCACTTGGGATTGTGGTCGCCGTCTATAATCGCTTCATGAGCCTCAGCGACATCTATCGGAGTTTCGCGAAATGAGCGCCGACCGTCCAGGCTTGGGTTGGAACGGCCTCCGGTTACTGACGCTCTGCGTTTATATCTTTATGTTTGCGCCCATCATCGTCGTCATTCTGCTGGCCTTCAATTCGGCCCGGACCGGCTCTTTTCCGATGGAGGGTTTCAGCCTCCAATGGTTCAGCAAATTGTTCGAGAATGATTCGATCATTGGCGCCTTCCAGACGTCACTGATCCTTGCCCTCAGCTCATCCGTCCTGGCGACGTTGATCGGCGTCATGGCCGGAATTGCGATGATCCGTTATAGTTTCAAAGGCAAGGCCCTGGTGAGTAACCTCTTGAGCCTGCCGCTGCTGATGCCGGAGGTCGTGCTCGGCGTCGCCTTACTGCTGTTCCTCAAATTCCTGGAACAACCGCGCAGTTTCCTGCTGCTCCTGCTTGGCCACACGGTTCTGTCGTTGCCTTACGTCGTGCTTGTGGTGCAGGCCAGATTGGTCGGCCTGCGTCAGCATTATGAGGAAGCGGCAATGAGTCTCGGCGCCAATCGCCTGCAGACTTTCTACGACATCACATTACCGCTGATCGCGCCGGCTGTCCTCGGCGGGTTCCTGTTCGCGGCGACCTTATCCTTCGACAATATCACGGCGACGTTATTCTGGAAGAAACCCGGGATCGAGACGGTGCCGACAAAAATCTTCGCCATGTTGCGAACATCGATCAGCCCCGAGATCAATGCACTCGGCGCCGTCATGATCGCGATCACCATCGCGCTGCCGCTGATCGCCGGTTTAATCATTCGCCGGTTGAGTAAGGGACGATAGGGCGCGATGCAACTGGGCCCGGCGCTGTGCCGGACCCTTGATGGGAGGGGAAAATGAAATTCGGTGATGGCAAGAAATACGAACGGCTGTTGGCGGCCTATGAAAGCGGCGATATAGACCGCCGCAGCTTGTTACGCATCATCGGCGCGACGGCTGCGGCCATCGGCGTCGCTGGCGGCCCGCTCGGCAAGCTCAGCAAGGAAGCCATGGCGGCGGGCGCCGAAAGCATTCGCTTCGATAGCTGGGGCGGCATTGTTTCGGAAGCCTTCCACAATTATGCAATTCCGCCTTTTACCGCGAAGACCGGCGTGAAGGTCGTCGAAGGGGAATTCGGCGATACCGCCGAATTCCTGTCCCTGGTAAAGGCGGCGCAGCCCGGCGAATACAACATTTTTCTGGTGAGCGGTGTCTATGACTACTACCGCTTCATCCAGGCTGGCTTTGGCTCCACCATCAATGAGAAGAATATTCCCAATCTCGCCAATGTCCTGGAGCCGACCCTCACGGCGTTCAAGAACGAATCGGACGGCAAGCTCTCCGCTGTGCCATTCGACTACGGCGTAACCGGCCTTGCCTATAACCGAAAATATATTTCGGACGAGGAAGCGAAGTCCCAGGGCGCCAAGCTACTCTGGAACGAGAAGTACAAGGGAAAGATGGCCGGCTATAACAGCATGCAGACTCGCATCTGGATGGCCTGTCTTTATCTCGGTCAGGATCCGCAGGGCGCTACCGATATAAATGCCGTCTGGGACGCCTGCCGCAAGCAGCGGGAACTCGTGGTCAAATATTGGGATTCGGGCCAGGAACTGATCGATCTTCTCGCCAAGGAAGAAATCATTCTTACCGACGGCTGGTCGGGCCGTATCGCAAAACTGCAGCAGGACGGCCATGATATCGGTTTCCTCAGCGATGTCGGGTTCGCGTGGCTTGAAGGATTGTTCGTGCTGAAGGACAGCCCGATGCCCGAGGCCGAGGAGCTGATCAATTTCTGCATCGAACCCAAGGTCGCCATTGCCATTGCAGAGGGTCAAAACTATCCATCGTCGCTCGATCCCCGGAAAGTGCCGATGACCGACAAAGTCAAGAAACTCCCAGCCTATGACGATACCGGCAAGTTCGACGGCTATATCTGGGAAAAGGCCAAATACTGGTACGAGCACCAGGACGAATTCAACAAACAATGGGACCGCATTTCCAAGGGTGCGTGAACCTGTTCGACGGGAGGATCGCCGCGAACGATGCGCGGCGATCCTCCCGATGTTCTCATAGGCTAGCCGGTTGCGGAGACACATGAACGCTGTCGAATTGCGGAACATCACGCGCCGTTTCACACCCGGCATTGTCGCCGTCGACAATATCGATCTGACAGTGCCGAACGGCGCCTTCGTCACTTTGCTGGGGCCATCGGGCTGCGGCAAGACGACCACGTTGCGGATGATCGCCGGCCTTGAAACGCCGGATGCGGGCGAGGTCCGCATCAAGGGCAGGCGCATGAACGAAGTGGCGATTCACCAACGCAACCTCGGCATGGTCTTTCAGAATTACGCCCTCTTTCCCCATAAATCGATCTTCGACAATGTCGCTTTCGGCCTCAAATACCGCAAGGTCGGCAAGGATGACATTCGCCGCCGGGTGAAGCAGGCACTTGATATCGTTCGGCTGCCGGGTGTCGAGGAACGCTTTCCGGCACAATTGTCGGGCGGCCAGCAGCAGCGTATTGCGCTGGCCCGCGCTTTGGTGATCGAGCCGGACGTCTTGCTGCTGGACGAGCCGCTTTCGGCCCTCGATGCCAATCTGCGCGAGGAGATGCGGGTCGAGCTGAAGAATATCCAGCGGCGTATCGGCGTCGCGACGGTCTTCGTCACCCATGATCAGGGCGAGGCGCTGGCCATGTCGGATCTGGTCGTCGTCATGAATCGCGGCCATATCGAGCAGATGGGTGCGCCGGCCGAGGTCTATGAACAGCCGCGCAGCGAATTCGTCGCGAGCTTTCTCGGCAATGCCAATTTCCTGCCGGCTATTGTGCATGAGGTTGCCGTCAACGGCATCTCGGTCGATCTGAATGGCGCGGGTTTCCTGCTGGTTGCCGAATCATCGCGTCAGGTTCTGCCGGGTGAGGCGGTGAAGGTGGTGGTGCGGGCGGAGAAGATCGAGATCGCCGCCCCCGGCCAGGCCGGGCTGCAAGCCCGCGTCGCCGATGTGGACTATCTCGGCTCCATGGCGCGCTATCAGATGGAATTGCCGGGCGGGCAGCGCCTGCTCAGCCTGGTCAGCCTCAAGGACCGGGCGCTCGAGTTGGGTCAATCGGTTTCGCTCCAGATCGATCCCAGGCATTGCCGCATTCTCTAAGCACTTGACTATCTTGATAAAGCACCGTCTTTGATCCGACCGAGCCGGCTGATAGGATGGCCGCTTTCCAGGATGAGTGCGTGGTATGTCCCAGTTTGATGTTGATCTCTTCGTGATCGGCGCCGGTTCCGGCGGTGTTCGGGCCAGCCGCATGGCGTCGGGTTACGGCGCCAAGGTGGCCATTGCCGAGGAAAGCCGCGTTGGCGGTACCTGTGTGATCCGCGGCTGCGTGCCGAAAAAGCTGCTGGTCTATGCCTCCCATTTCCACGAGGACTTTGCCGATGCCGCCGGTTACGGCTGGACGATCGACGAAGCGCATTTTGATTGGGCGACGCTGATTGCCAATAAAGATCGCGAGATCGACCGCCTGAACGGGATCTACAAGAAACTGCTGGCCGGTTCCAATGTCGAGCTCATCGAGCAGCGCGCTGTCTTGCGCGACCGTCATACGGTCGAGGTCGGGGGCAGGCGGATCACCGCCAGGCATATCCTGGTGGCTGTCGGCGGCTGGCCGCAGAAGCCGGATCTACCGGGCATCGAGCATGCCATCACCTCGAACGAAGCCTTTCATCTGTCGCGCCTGCCCGATCGCGTCGTCGTGGTCGGCGGCGGCTATATCGCGGTGGAATTCGCCGGCATCTTCAATGGCCTGGGCGCGCAGGTGACACAGCTCTATCGCGGCCCGCAGATCCTGCGCGGCTTCGACGAGGAGGTTCGCCATTTCCTGGCCGCAGAGTTGGGCAAGAAGGGCATCGATCTGCGGCTCAACAGCGACGTCGCGTCGATCGACAAAACGGCGAGCGGCTATCGTCTCACCTTGCTGGACGGCTCGACGCTGGAGGCCGATTGCATTCTCTATGCGACCGGCCGGCGGCCCAAGACGGATGGCCTGGGACTGGAGGCAGCCGGCGTGGAAATCGGCACCGATAGCGCGGTCAAGGTCGATGCCTATTCCCGCACCAATGTCGACAACATCTATGCGATCGGCGACTGCACCAATCGCGTCAATCTGACGCCGGTCGCCATCAAGGAGGGCATGGCTTTCGCCGATACGGTCTTCGGCAACAAGCCGTGGCCGATGGATCATGCGACGATTGCCTCGGCCGTCTTCAGCCAGCCGCCGGTCGGTGCCGTCGGCCTGACCGAAGCCGCGGCGCGCCAGCAATACGGCGCCGTCGATATCTACAAGGCCAGTTTCAAGCCGTTGAAACATACGCTGAGCGGCCGCGACGAACGTACCTTGATGAAGCTGGTCGTCGATCGCGCCAGCCAGGTCGTGCTGGGTGCCCATATGGTCGGTCTCGATGCGCCGGAAATCATTCAGGCGATCGCCATCGCCGTGAAGATGCGGGCAACCAAGGCGCAGTTCGACCAGACCGTGGCGGTCCATCCCACTGCGGCCGAGGAATTCGTCACCATGCGTGTGCCGGAGCCTGATCCCACGGCCTGAGCGGCAAATACCTGAAACCAGCTTAGTTTAGACCGACGAATCTTCGGGGGAAGATAATGTACCGGACTGTGCCAGCCATCCCTTTATCTGGCTTCGTCCTGCTGCTCGGCATGTTGTGCCTTGCGGTACGGCCGGCGCGGGCCGATTGCGACGATCATGATCAGGCCTGTTTTCAGAAGGAATATGCGGCCATCCAGGCGCATCAGGTCCAGCCGGGATTGAGCGCCGCGCCCTGTTTGTTGCCGGGTGCGCCGGCTGGCTCGATCGCTTTTGGCCCCGGCCGTTGCATCGCGATTGTTGCACCGGCGCATCCCGGTCCCTGGAAGATCGCCGATATCGAGAATATCGAGGGCGACAAGGCTGCTTATTGCCCGTCCTTGAAACGGATGGATCAGAGCGGTACGCGGGTGATGACGCCGCCGCCCACCAGCTTCATCCATGAAGCCACCGCCTGCTGCAATTTGAAACGGCTGGAATCCAGCGCCGACGGCAGGCAGCTGCGCTTGCTGTCCGATTTGGGGCGGGACTGTTTCGGCGGCGCCGCGCATTCGGTTTTCGACGAGACCTATGACGTCGCCAATGATGGCCTCAGCCTGGATCAAAGCCGGACCCAGCATCTCCATTAAGGCCTTACGGCCGGCAGCGCCCGGCTTTCGGCAGACCCCGCATGCATTAACCATTCGCCCGGGCGCATTGAACGGCCGGAAAATCGGGCGTATACGAGAATGGATCAGGTATAGTTTTATACGTGAGTATAGCGTTATACGCGTGAAGAGGATCGAACGATGACGGCGAAGTGGTCTCCGGAAAGCTGGCGCGGCAAGCCGATCAGCCAGGTGCCGGAATATCCGGATGCAGGCAAGGTACTGGCAGTGGAAGAGCGCCTGCGCGCCTATCCGCCGCTGGTTTTTGCCGGCGAGGCGCGGCGCCTGACCGAGGCGCTGGGCGATGTGGCGGAGGGCAAGGCTTTCCTGCTGCAGGGGGGTGACTGCGCCGAGAGCTTTGCCGAATTCAGCGCCAACAATATTCGCGATACTTTCCGTGTCCTGCTGCAAATGGCGGTTGTGCTGACCTATGGCGCCGCCTTGCCGATCGTGAAGGTGGGCCGCATGGCCGGCCAGTTCGCCAAGCCGCGTTCGGCGCCGACCGAAATCATCGATGGAGTCGAATTGCCGAGCTATCGCGGCGATATCATCAATGGCATCGAGTTCACGCCGGCAGCCCGGATTCCCGATCCCGAACGCCTGGTGCAAAGCTACAATCAGTCGGCGGCGACGCTGAACCTGCTGCGGGCCTTTGCGCAAGGCGGCTTTGCCGATCTGCACAAGGTGCATCGCTGGAACCTGGATTTCGTCGCCGACAGCCCGCTTGGCCATCGCTACAAGGAACTGGCCGACCGCCTGTCGGAGACGCTGGAATTCATGGCGGCCTGCGGCCTGACATCGGAGACCATCCCGCAGATTCGCGAGACTGATTTCTTCACCAGCCATGAAGCGCTGCTGCTGAATTACGAGCAGGCGCTGACGCGGGTCGATAGCCTGACCGGCAAATGGTATGGCTGCTCGGCACATCTGCTGTGGATCGGCGATCGGACGCGTCAACCGGACAGCGCCCATGTCGAATATATGCGCGGCATCAACAATCCGCTCGGTCTGAAATGCGGACCCAGCATGGATCCCGATGAATTGCTGCGCCTGATCGACATCCTGAACCCGCAGGATATTCCGGGCCGCCTGACCCTGATCGTGCGCATGGGGCATGACAAGGTCGAGCAGAAATTCCCGCCGCTGCTGCGGGCCGTGAAGCGCCATGGTGCCAAGGTCGTCTGGTCCTGCGACCCGATGCACGGCAACACCATCAAATCCTCGACCGGCTACAAGACCCGGCCCTTCGAACGCATCCTGTCGGAAGTGCGCAGCTTTTTCGCCGTTCATGCGGCGGAGGGCACCCATGCCGGCGGCGTCCATTTTGAAATGACCGGCCAGGACGTTACCGAATGCACCGGTGGCGCCAAGGCGGTGACCGAGGAAGCGCTGGCGGATCGTTATCACACCCATTGCGACCCACGGCTGAATGCGACGCAGGCCCTGGAACTTGCCTTCCTGATGGCCGAACAATTGAAGACCGAGCGCCTGTCGCACGGGAACAAGATCGCCGCAGCATCCTGACATCCTTGGCAAGCCGCCGGCAGGGAACTCATCCTGCCGGCGGGTTGTCCAATTCTAGGCGAAAGACCGGGCAACGGAGCGTGACAGATGACGGCGGGCGCTGACGGGACGAGCAAGGACAAGGACGTACAGGCGAAAGAGCCGCCTCTCCGCAACAGCCATACCTCGCCGGCGACCGGCCCGAATTCCGCCGGACTGGTGGACTGGACCGATCAGTATTTCCTCAAGACCAAGGCGGTGGTGCAGAAATTCGGTGACATACCCGTCACCTATGCCGTCTTCATGCGCCGTCCCGTGGTTTCCGCACCGCGCCTGGCGATCGACTGGCTGAACGCCGTTGCGGCGGAGCGCAATACCAAATTCCAGGTCGATCTCATCTATCCCGAAGGAAAATGGGTGGGTGCCGGTGAACCGATCCTTTATCTGCAGGGTTCGCTGGTTCATCTGGCGGATCTGGAGACGCTGTTCCTGCAGAAATTGGGACCGGCCTGCGTCGCTGCCTTCAACGCCTATACAATGTGCACCGATCTGCCGAAGGTGGCCTTCATCGCCATGGATGCGCGCCATTGTGCCGGGCTGGAGATGGCGGAGCTGATGGCCTATGCGGCCAGTGTCGGGTCGGAGCGCGGGCAGCGGAAAAGCGGTGCCAAGGGCTTTATCGGCAATGCGACCGAAGCCACGGCGCATTATTTCGGCCAAGAGCATGCGCTCGGCACCATGCCCCATGCCCTGATCGGCTATGCCGGCTCGACCCTGCGTGCCGCGGAAATGTTTCACGAGACTTTCCCGACGGAGCCGATGACGGTGCTGGTCGATTATTTCGGCCGCGAGGTGACCGACGCTCTGACGGTCTGTCGCCGTTTCGCTCATCTTGCCAGCCAGGGCAAGCTCTCGGTTCGCCTCGATACACCCGGCAGCCGGTTCGTCGAGGGGCTGGATCCCACCGTCTCTTATGCCGTGATGGACCGCCATTGCCCGCAGGCCATTCGCGGTTATCGCAATGAGACCGAATTGCGCCACCTGGTCGGCGCCGGTGTTTCGGCGGCGGCGATCTGGCATATCCGCGACGCGCTGGACCGCGAAGGTTTCCAGAAGGTCCGCATCGTCGCTTCCTCGGGTTTCGATCCGGCCAAATGCAAGGTGATGGCCGAGGCTGATGCGCCGATCGACGTGATCGGTACCGGCTCTTTCCTGCCGCAGCGCTGGACCGAAACCTATGCCACCGCGGATATCGTCGATTACAACGGCGTCAAGCGGGTGAAGGTCGGCCGTGAATTCCTGTTCCGGAAGCTGATCGATAAAAAATGAGCCGATTGCTGGGGGTGCCGTAACGCTGCGGCGCCATCACCCCCAGGCGATTTCGACCCGGTTCCGCCCATTATCCTTCGCCTGATAGAGCATGCGATCTGCGTGCTCCAGCATCTTTTCGAAAGAGCTGTCGGCCGCGGCGCAGACGCCGATGCTGGCAGTGATGGAAATTTCGTGCTTGCGGAACTTGATCGGCGTGTTGGCGATCGTCGTTCGGATGCCGTCGAAGAATGCCCCGATATGAGCCGGGTCCATGTTGACGACGAGGGCGGCGAATTCCTCGCCGCCGAAGCGCGTGATCACATCGGCGCGCCGGAACCGGTTGCGCAGATCATGTGACACCTGCTGCAGGACTGCATCGCCGGCATCATGGCCATAGGTATCGTTGATCTGCTTGAAGCTGTCGATGTCGATCATCGCGGCGACCAGCGAGACCTGCTCTCGCTTCATGCTTTCATAGAGACGGGTGCCGGTCTCGAACAGGTGCCGGCGGTTTTTCAATCCGGTCAGGAAATCCTCATTGGCGGCGTCGCGCAGCTGATCGACCAGATCGAGCATGCGGACATTCTGCACGATGCGGCAGAAGAATTCCTCGCGCAGGAAGGGCTTGTTGATGAAGTCGTTCGCGCCATATTTGATGAATTCGGCCGACAGAACCCCGCTGCCGGAGGTCGAGATGCCGATGATCGCCAGCCGCTCCTGATCGTATTTCGTCCGGATGCGCTTGATCATCTCGACCCCGTTCATATCCGGCATATGGTAATCGGTGATGACCATGCGGATATCCGGGATCGAGGCCAGCATGTCGATCGCTGCCTGGCCGTTCGCAGCCTCGTAGACCTGGAATTGATAGACTTTCATCAGGCCGGACAGGTATTGCCGGAATGTCTTGGAATCATCGACGATCAGCACTTTCCGGTCACGGTTGCGGTGCAGGCGCTCGACCAGGGACAGCAGGTAGTTGAGGCTGGTCGGGGTGTCCTTCACGACATAGTCGATGACCTTCTGCGCCAGCAGCCGTTCCCGCAGATCGTTGGAAAAGATGCTGGTAAAGACGATGATGGGGATGCCCTGGGCCTGCAGGAAGTCGACCGCCTCGCCGTTCTGGGAATCGGGCAGCATGATGTCGACCAGGGCCAGGTTGAAAGGCTGTTCGGCCCTGGCCACGATATCCCTGGCTTCGGCAAGGCTCATCGCCGTCGTCACATGGGCGCCGATCCGTTCGACCAGGCCCTTATGCACAAGTTGACTGAAAAAACGAGAATCCTCGACAACGAGAATGCGCGTCGCCTTATTCATGTCGAATCATTTCGATGGCTAAAGGTGGATTTAACTGTCTGCGTCGCTATGCGCTACAATAGAGGAATAATGATTAATTTTAGCTGAAGGCGATTCTGGAAGCCATGCAATTATAGGTAGCAGAAACTCGACGCAGAACCGGTAAAGCTACCGACAACATGTCCTTATTTCGGCGGCTTCGCATAGGGCACTTCCACCCAGACGAAACCCTGCTCGCTGCTATTCGGCTTGATCGTGTATTGCAGCACCCAGGACCGGCCGGTTTGGGTGTCATACATCATATTGATTTTCGAACTGCCATGGCTGAGATCGCGATCCTGCTGATCCAGCACCATCAGGGTGAAGCGCTGGCTCAGCGGCGCCGTCACCGGCGTCTCGCCGCTATCCTGCGCCCGGGCCGGCGAACTGGCCATGGGACCGGCGGCGAGCAAGCCGGAAATGATGCAAAGAGCGGCGAGGGAAAGCGGGAAGGCGGGGCGCCGGGTGGTCATGATGCTGGCTCCTGTCGGGTCGGATATTCCTATTCTACAATCCCGATTGGCTAAAGTTGACTTAAGATCGCGCTCGGTTAAGTTGCCGGGCGGAAAAGGAATACGGCCATCATGACGGATAGATTGAAGATCGCCCTGGCACAGCTGAATCCGATCGTCGGCGATCTCAAGGGGAACGTGGCGAAGATTCGCGCGGCCCGGGCAAAGGCGGCCGCCGGCGGTGCCGATCTCGTGCTGTTCGCGGAAATGGTGCTGTCCGGCTATCAGGTCGAGGATCTGGCTCTGAAACCCTCCTTTCTCGATGCCTGCCGCCGTCATCTGCTCGAACTGGCGGCGGACACGGCGGATGGCGGTCCGGCCATGCTGGTCGGAACCCCCTGGCTGGAAACCGCCGACGGCAATGCCGAAGGGGTGATCGAGCCCGGCATCTATAACGGCCTCTTCCTGCTGAGCGGCGGTCACATCGAGGCCGGCCGGTATAAGCATGAACTGCCGAATTACGAGGTCTTCGACGAAAAGCGCGTTTTCAAATCCGGCCCGTTGCAGGGTCCGTTCAATGTGAGGGGCGTGCGGATCGGTACGCCGATCTGCGAGGATTTCTGGTTTCCCGACGTGACCGAATGCCTGGCGGAATCCGGCACCGAGATCCTACTCTCCGTGAATGCCTCGCCCTTCGAACAGGGCAAGATGGAGGCACGCCGGGCGCATGCCTTGCGCCGGCAGCAGGAAAACACCCTGCCGATCGTCTATCTCAATCAGGTCGGTGGCCAGGACGATCAGGTCTTCGACGGCGGCAGCTTCGTGCTGGGCCTCGGCAATCAGCTGCGCGTGCAACTACCGATGTTCCGGGAGGCGGTGGTGATCACCGACTGGACGCGCGCGGCCGATGGCTGGCATTGCGCCCAAGGTGAGATTGCCGAACTGCCCGATCACATGGGCCAGATCTACGAGGCGATGATGCTGGGCCTCCGGGATTACGTGGCGAAGAACGGTTTTTCCAGCGTCCTGCTCGGCCTCTCCGGCGGTATCGATTCGGCGTTGACGGCGGCGGTGGCCGTCGATGCCCTGGGTGCCGACAAGGTGCGGGCGGTCATGCTGCCGTCGCCCTATACATCGCGCGAGAGCCTGGAGGATGCGGCGGCTTGCGCCAAAATGCTGGGCATCGCCTATGACGTCGTCTCGATCGAGCCGGCGATGCAGGTTTTTGCCGCCATGCTGGAACCGCTCTTTGCCGGTCGTGCGCCGGATACCACGGAAGAGAACCTGCAGAGCCGGGCGCGCGGCGTCACGCTGATGGCGCTTTCCAACAAATTCGGTGGCTTGCTGCTCACCACCGGCAATAAATCCGAAGTCGCCTGCGGCTATGCGACCCTCTATGGGGATATGTGCGGCGGCTATTCGGTGCTGAAAGATATCTACAAGACGATGGTCTTCGAGTTGTGCAATCGCCGCAATCTCGGCCGTCCCGCTGATGGCCTGGGACCCGTCGGTGCGGTCATGCCGGGACGGGTCATCACCAAGGCGCCCTCGGCCGAGCTGAAGCCGAACCAGACCGACCAGGATACGCTGCCGCCTTATGATGTGCTGGACAGCATTCTGGACGGCTTGATCGACCGGGACCTCTCCATCGACGAGGTCACGGCCCTGGGTCATGATCGGGCGCTGGTGGCCCGGGTCTGGCGCATGGTCGATCTGGCGGAGTATAAGCGCCAGCAATCGGCGCCCGGCGTCCGGATTGGCCGCCGCTCCTTCGCCAAGGATCGCCGCTATCCGATCACCAATCGCTATCGTGGAGAGTAAGGCGGTGTTGCGATGAACATCCGTGTGCGCTTCGCACCAAGCCCGACCGGCCGGCTGCATGTCGGCAATATCTATATTGCGCTGAACAACTGGCTGTTCGCGAAGAAGCATGGCGGCGAATTCCTGCTGCGTCTCGACGATACCGATCGCGAGCGCTCGACTGACGCGTTTGCTGCCGGGATCCACTCTGACCTGACATGGCTGGGCCTCACCTGGGACCTGTTCGACCGCCAGGCGCTGCGTCTGGCGCGTTACGACGATGCGGCGGCGAGACTGAAGGCCAGCGGCCGGCTTTATCCCTGCTATGAGACGGCGGAAGAACTGACGCTCAAGCGCAAGATCCAGCTGCAGCAGGGCAGGCCGCCGGTCTATGATCGCGCGGCGCTGAAACTGACGGCCGAGGATCGCGCCAAGCTCGAGGCCCAGGGCATTCAGCCGCATTGGCGCTTCAAACTGGAAAGCCGCGTCGTGACCTGGGACGATCTCGTGCGCGGGTCGCAGCATGTCGATGCCTCCAGCCAGTCCGATCCGGTCCTGATCCGGGCCGACGGCACCTATCTTTACACCTTGACCTCGGCGGTCGACGATATCGATTTCGTCATCAGCCATGTGATCCGCGGCAACGACCATGTCACCAATACGGCGACGCAGATCCAGATCTTCGAGGCCCTCGGCGGTCAGGTGCCGGCTTTCGCCCATCTGCCGCTGCTGGTGGATGCGGCAGGCGAGGGCCTGTCGAAGCGTCTCGGCTCGCTGTCGATCGGCCAGCTCCGCGAGGCCGGGCTGGAGCCGATGTCGATCAATTCCTATCTCGCCCGTATAGGCACCGGCGATCCGGTGCGACCGGCCGCCCATCTCACCGATCTGCTGGCCGATCACGATCTCGGTAAGTTCGGCAAATCCTCGCCACGCTTCGATCCGACGGAACTGACGCATCTCAATGCCCGGCTGCTGCACGCTTTGCCCTTCGAGGAAGCAAAGCCGCATCTTGAAGCTTTGGGGTTGGGCGATATTGACGCCGCGGTTTGGGATGCTGCACGCGGCAATGTCGAAAAGGTCGAGGACGTCAAACTATGGCATCAGGTCTGTCGCGGCCAGGTTACGCCGGTGATCGAGGATGCCGGCTTCGCGGCGGCGGCGGCGGCCTTGCTGCCGCCCGAGCCTTGGGATGCTGAGACCTGGGGCATCTGGGTCGAGAAGGTGAAGCAGGAAACCGGCCGCAAGGGAAAGACCTTGTTCATGCCCTTGCGCCAGGCCCTGACGGCAGCCGATCATGGGCCGGAACTCAAGGTGCTCCTGCCGCTGATCGGACGGGAGCGGGCATTGCGGCGCTTGCGCGGCGAGACCGCCTGACATTCGGGCAAGAAGGGTAAAGACGCGTGACGATCCATCTCCACAACACGCTGACGCGCGAACGTCAGGTTTTCGAGCCGATCGACCCCAAGAATGTCCGCATGTATGTCTGCGGCCCCACCGTCTATGACTTCGCTCATATCGGCAATGCCCGTCCGGTCGTTGCTTTCGATGTGCTGGCGCGCTTGCTGCGCCATGTCTATGGCGCCCAACATGTCACCTATGTCCGCAATATCACCGATGTCGAAGACAAGATCATGGATGCGGCGGCCAAAAGCGGCGAGACGATCGCCCAGGTGACGCAGCGCACGACGGAAGCCTTCCATCAGGACATGGGTGCGCTCAACGCTCTGCCGCCGGACCGGGAGCCGCGCGCCACCGCTTATATCACGCAGATGATCGCGCTCATCGAAACGCTGATCGCCAAGGGTCATGCTTATGCTGTCGAAGGGCATGTGCTCTTCAACGTGCCTTCGATGCCGGATTACGGCGAACTCTCCCGCCGCAGCCAGGATGACATGATTGCCGGCGCCCGGGTCGAAGTGGCGCCGTACAAAAAATATGCCGGCGATTTCGTGCTGTGGAAGCCGAGCACGGCGGATCAGGTCGGTTGGGACAGTCCCTGGGGTCGCGGCCGGCCCGGCTGGCATATCGAATGCTCGGCCATGGCGGGCGAGCTGCTGGGCGATGTCTTCGATATCCATGGCGGCGGCATCGACCTCATCTTTCCGCATCATGAAAACGAGATCGCGCAAAGCCGTTGCGCCCACGGCACCACGCATCTGGCGCGCTTCTGGCTTCATAACGGCTTCGTCCAGGTCAATGGCCAGAAGATGTCCAAGTCATTGGGCAATTTCGTCACCGTGCGCGAATTGCTGGAAGAAGGCCATCGCGGCGAAGCAATCCGTCTGGCGCTGCTCTCGGCGCAATACCGCCAGCCGATCGACATCACTCGTGAGGGCATCAAGGAAGCCAAGGCAACACTCGATCGCTTCTATGGCGCCCTGCAGAAGGTCAGCGCCCTGTCCGTGGCGCCGAACGTGCCGGATCATATCGTTGCGGCCCTGGCCGATGATCTGAACACGCCTTTGGCCTTGTCTGAACTGCACGAGATTCTCGGCCGCCTCAATAAGGCCGGTAGCGATGCCGAAAAGGCCGAGGCGAAGGCAGCCCTCCTGGGCGCCGGCACCTTGCTGGGTCTGCTGCAGCAGGATCCAGCGGCCTGGCTGCAGGACACGGCAGGCCTAGATGAAGCCGGGTTGGATGCAGCCGCGATCGAAGTCGCCATCGCCGCGCGCCAAGCCGCCCGCAAGGCTCGCAATTTCGGCGAGGCTGATCGCATCCGCGACGATCTGGCCGCCAAAGGCATCGTGCTGGAAGACGGCTCGCAGGGCACAAGTTGGAAGCGAGTGTAATCGCTAATCCGTTTCAACCGAGCCGTCACCCCCTCCCCGCCAACCCTCACCCCCGAGGGGCGAGGGAGCTCCGAAGATCTGCGTTTCGCCCTGAATACACGGAGCTCAATATCATTTTCCCTCTCCCCTCGCGGGAGAGGGCAGGGTGAGGGGGCCATTCAAACTCGGTGTCGGCAAAATTGGCGCCGGTGCGATCAATACCCGCCCAGAATCCGTGCCGTGTCTTTGAAATCGGCCTTGCCCAATGCAGCGGCGGCCAGCATCTCGCCGACCAGGGCGCCGAATTTGAAGCCGTGGCCGGAACAGCCGCTATAGGCGATCAGGCGGTCTTCCTGGTGCAGTCGGAAGCGGTCGTCCGGCGCCATGGTGTAGAAGCAGGTCTTCAGATAGAGCTGCCGATAGGCATCGACATCGACCAGGCTGTCGCGCACATAGCTGAGGATCGTCTCGGCCTCGTCGAAACACAGCGCCATATCGGTGTCCGGATCGCCAAGCCGGCGATGGGCGGGAACGGCGATCTTCAGATCGCTGCCGCGAACCGGCGGCAGGGCATAGGCGCCGCTGGTCCCGCCGAAATCGACGATGACCGGCGAGCGTGCCCAGGCATCGGCCCAGAGCGGCGGCGGCGTCAGATAGAGCACGGCCTGGCGATAGGTCAGCAGGTCGCGGGCGAAATCCGGCAGCAATTTGCCGATCCAGGCGCCGCCGCTGACGATCACCTGATCGCCGATGAAAACCTCGCCGCTTTCGATGATGACGCGGCCCCGTGCCGGCTCGATGCCGACGACCTTGTGATGCGGCAGCAGATCGACCGCATTTTTCCGCAGCCAGCGAGCAAAGTCGGTGCAGATGCGATCCGCGAACAGCGCGCCGCCGCGGGCGGTGAGAATGCCGGTGGCTTGATCGCCAAATCGCAGATGCGGCAGCCTTTGGCGCAGCTCGCTTCCCGTCAGCAGCTCATAGGCGATGCCGATGCGCTCCAGAGCTTCGCGACCCTGATCGCTCCAATCGCCGGTCTCGGTGCTGACGGCCAGCACGCCGGTTTCGGCGAGATGCGTCTTGCCGAGCAGCGACCAGATCCGCTCCCAGGCGGCGAAAGCCTGATCGACCAGGCGGCCATAGGCATCCGAGGCCGGATACATATGGCGGATGATGCGATGCTGATCGAAGGAGGCGGCGCGCCCATGGGGAATGTCGCCTTGCTCCAGCAAGGTGACATTGGCGCCCTGCAAGGCAAGGTTGACGGCGATGCTCAGGCCGGTCACCCCGGCGCCAACGACAATGATATTCATCCGCGCCTCCGGTTCCGCTTGGTTCAGCGCCGTTCGACGAAAGCCAGCCGCAAGGCCAGGCCGACAAAGATCACCGAGGTCAGTCGGTTGAGCCATCGGCCGATGCGGCTGCCGCCGTCACTGAACCGCCGGCGCAGCAAGCCGGCCGTGCCGCTGGCCGAGACGGCGACCAGGCAGTTCACCGTCGTGCCGCCGATATTGAAGATCAATCCCAGGACCAGGATCTGCAATAGCGTGGAGCCGCGATGCGGATCGACGAATTGCGGCAGGAAAGCGAGGATGAAAAGCGCTACTTTGGGATTGAGGAGATTGGTCAGCGCCCCTTCACCGAAGACGCGGATGAGCGAGATGCCGGATTGCAGGCGACGCGCCACCGGCATGGCAGCCGGGCTGCGCCAAGCTTTCCAGGCGAGATAGAGCAGATAAAGGGCGCCGGCGATTTTGATCAACAGGAAAGCGGCGGCGGATTGCTGCAGCAAGGCGGCGACGCCCAAGGCTGCCAGCAGGCTGTGGACCGCGCTGCCGGCGGCGATGCCGAAACTGGCGGCAATGCCGGCGCCGCGACCCTGGGTTGCCGAGCGCGCAATGACATAGGTCATATCGGCGCCGGGCGTCAGGTTGAGGGCCAGACAGGCCAGGATGAAGGGCCAGAGTTGCGCCAGATCAAGCATTTGCCTGTCCCTATCGCCATTGCTTCGTCCGCCGCGCGCCTGCCTCGGCCGGGATGCTCCCGCGTTCCTCAGTTGACCCTGGGGGGGCGATATGGTGAAACCCTGGGCCAGAGGATAAAATCATGTCTGACGACAAGCGCGTATATCTGTTCGATACCACCTTGCGCGATGGCGCGCAAACCCAGGGCGTGGATTTCAGCGTCGGCGACAAGATGGCGATCGCCCAGGCGCTGGACCGTATCGGCATCGACTATATCGAAGGCGGCTGGCCCGGCGCCAACCCGACCGATGATGCTTTCTTCAGTGAACCACCCGACTTGAAGCGGGCGACCTTCACGGCTTTCGGCATGACTCGCCGTCCCGGGCGCAGCGCCGCCAACGATCCTGGCCTGAATGCCCTGATCAATGCCAAGGCGCCGGCGATCTGCATGGTCGGCAAGGCGTGGGATTTCCATGTCGATGTCGCGCTTGGCATTCCCCGTGCCGAGAATATCGACATGATCGCCGACAGCGTCATTCATGCCCGCGGCCGCAAGGCCGAGGTCATGCTGGATGCGGAGCATTTCTTCGACGGTTATAAGGCCAATCCGCAATATGCGCTGGATTGCATCCTGGCCGCCTATAAGAACGGCGCCCGCTGGGTGGTGCTCTGCGATACCAATGGCGGCACCTTGCCGCATGAGATCGAGCGCATCGTCGGCGAGGTGGTGGGCCAGGTGCCGGGCAGCCATCTTGGCATTCATTGCCATAACGATACCGAGAACGCGGTCGCCAATTCGCTGGCGGCGGTTCGCGCCGGCGTGCGTCAGGTGCAGGGCACGCTCAATGGCTTGGGCGAGCGCTGCGGCAATGCCAATATCATCTCGCTTATTCCCTCGCTGCTGCTGAAGACCGATTTCAAGCTCGGCGTGGATAATCGGGATCTGGCGCAGCTCACCCATGTGTCGCGGCTGTTGGACGAGCGGCTCAACCGCGCGCCCAATCGCAGTGCCGCCTATGTCGGCGATTCGGCTTTCGCCCATAAGGGTGGGTTGCATGTCTCGGCGGTGGAGAAGGATCCCCGCACCTATGAACATATCGAGCCCGGTATCGTCGGCAACCGCCGTCATATCGTCGTTTCCGATCAATCCGGCCGAGCCAATATCACCGCGCGCTTCCGCGAGATCGGCCTCGCCATCGAAGCCAATGATCCCAAGGTCGCCAGCCTGGTCGAACTGGTGAAGGCGCGGGAATTCGACGGCTATGCCTATGACGGCGCGGAGGCGAGCTTCGAATTGCTGGCGCGCCGCGCTTTGGGCCACGTGCCGGATTTCTTCAAACTGAGCCGTTTCCGCGTGATGGATGAGCGGCGCTGGAATGCCCGCAGCGAATTGATCACGGAATCCGAGGCGACGGTGATGGTGGATGTGCAGGGCGAGGCCACCATGACGGTCGCCACCGGTAACGGCCCGGTCAATGCGCTGGATACCGCCTTGCGCAAGGCACTGGTGCCGCATTATCCGGCGCTGGACGATATGCGCCTGGTCGATTTCAAGGTCCGCATCCTGACGCCGCAGGACGGCACCGAAGCCATTACGCGCGTGATGATCGAGAGCGCCGACGGCACCGGTGAACGCTGGACCACAGTCGGCGTCAGCGCCAATATCATCGATGCGTCCTATGAGGCGCTGAACGATGCCATCACCTGGAAGCTGCTGAAGGCGACACAGACTTGACGGAGGCGGTGACCACTGCCCCTGCGATCATCCTGGTGACGCCGCAGATGGGCGAGAATATCGGCGCGGCGGCGCGCGCCATGCTGAATTGCGGGTTGGTCGATCTGCGTCTGGTGGCGCCGCGCGATGGTTGGCCCAATATCAAGGCCGAACGAGCCGCCGTCGGCGCCTTCGAGATGATGCCGCCGGTCAAGGTCTTTGCGACGACTGCAGAGGCGGTCGCCGATCTCACCCATGTCTATGCCACGACCGCGCGCGACCGGCGCATGGTGAAGCCGATCGTGACCGCGCGTCACGCCGCGACAGAAGCGCGAATAAAGATCACCGAGGGCGGCAAGATCGGTTTCATGTTCGGGCCGGAACGGGCGGGCCTCCTCAATGACGATCTCAGTCTCGCCGATACGCTGTTGACGGTGCCGCTCAATCCCGCCTTCACCTCGCTCAATCTCGGCCAGGCGGTGCTGCTGGTCGGCTATGAATGGTACCAGTCGGGCGATACGACGCCGGGCAGCGTGCTGGAAACCAATGGCTCGCCGCCGGCCACCAAGGAACAGCTGATCAATTTCTTCGCCCATCTCGAACGCGAGCTCGATGCTTGCGGCTTCCTGCGCAACGAAGAGGCCCGGCCGAACATGGTGCGCAACTTGCGTAATATGTGGCACCGCGCCAATCTGACCGAGCAGGAGATCCGGACGCTGCATGGCGTGGTGAAGGAACTGGCGAGCTTGCGCCAGGCGCGAAAAGCGGCTGCAGAATCCTCGGACTGAGGCTATTGTCTTCGGGACTGAATTCGCATTAAGTAATACAAATAAGACGGCATACCGCCATGGTGCGGTTGACAACGAGCTGGCATTTTGCCCTAAATCAGGCCAATGTCACCGCTAACAATAAAATTGATTTCATGGGAGGCGATAAAGATGAATTTCAAGAAATTGGCTCTTCTCGGTGCCGCCGCGACCTTCGTGTTGATGTCGCAGACGGCCGCCATGGCCGCCGACCTCGTGGTGGGGGTTTCCTGGTCGAATTTCCAGGAAGAGCGGTGGAAGCGCGACGAAGGCGCCATCAAGGCCGCGCTGGAAGCGGCCGGCGTCAAGTACATCAGTGCCGACGCCCAGGCCTCGAACGAAAAGCAGCTCTCCGATATCGAGAATCTCATCACCAAGGGCGCCAATGCCCTGATCGTGCTGGCCTGGGATGCCGATGCGGTTTTGCCCGCCGTACAGAAGGCAAAAGCTGAAGGCATTCCGGTGGTTGCCTATGACCGCCTCATCCAGGACCCCAGCGTCTTCTATCTTACCTTCGACAATGTCGAGGTCGGCCGCATGCAGGCGCGTGAGGTGGAGAAGCTGAAGCCCGACGGCAATTACGTCTTCATCAAAGGTGCGGCGACCGATCCCAACGCCAATTTTCTGCATCAGGGCCAGCTCGAAGTGCTGAAGCCGGCGATCGACAGCGGCAAGATCAAGGTCGTTGGCGAGCAATATACCGAAGGCTGGGCGCCGGAAGTGGCGCAGAAGAACATGGAACAGATTCTGACCAAGAATAACAACAAGGTCGATGCCGTCGTCGCTTCCAATGACGGCATTGCCGGCGGCGCGGCGGCGGCCCTGGCGGCGCAGAACCTGACGGGCATTCCGCTGTCCGGTCAGGACGGCGATATCGCCGCCTTGAACCGCATCGCCCGCGGCCAGCAGACCGTCTCGGTCTATAAGGATGCGCGCGAGCTCGGCAAGAACGCGGCGGAGATTGCTGTGGCGCTGGCCAAGGGCGCGAAGCCCGATGCCATTCCGGGTGCGCAGATGTGGGACAAGGGGTCGAAGAATATCGCCATCGAATCCAAATTCCTGACGCCGGTTCCGGTGACGAAGACCAATCTGAACGTCGTCATCGACAGCGGTTGGGCGACCAAGGACCAGGTCTGTGCGGAAGTCGATGCGGCGACCGCGCCAGCGGTCTGCAAATAACATCGAGCGACTCCAATGTGAGACCGGCGGCAAGGTGAGGGCGCGCGGCCCGTTCATCTCCGCCGGCCCATCTGTCACAGCTTACGCGGGGAAGGCATGCAGCGTTTCTTTCGCAATCTGGGGATCGACCCGCGTTTCAGCTCGATGGTGCTGGCACTGGTCGTCATCTGGATCGCCCTTCAAATCCTGACCGGCGGCCTCTTTCTGACGCCGCGCAATCTCTACAACCTCTCGATTCAGACCTGCGTCACCGCCGTCATGGCCTGCGGCATGGTCTTCGTCATCGTCGCCCGGCAGATTGATCTCTCGGTCGGCTCGCTCCTCGCCTTCACCGGCATGGTGCTCGCCTATACCCAGGTGCATATCTTCGCGGCCGGCACGGCACTGGGCGGCAGCAACCTCGCCTGGGTCATCAGTATCCTGGTCGGCATCGCGGTCGGTGTGCTGGTCGGCATCTTTCAGGGCATGTGGGTGTCGATTGCCGGCATTCCGGCTTTCGTGGTGACCCTGGCTGGTTATCTGATGTATCGCGGCGCCGCCTTCCTGGTAACGGACGGCCAGACCATTTCCCCGCTGCATCCGACCTATGAACGGATCGGCGGCGGCATCGGCGGCTCGATCGGACCGACCGCCAGCAGCATCCTGGGTGTGGTGGCGGCGATCTGGGTCGTTTTTCATGTCTGGAATACCCGGCATCAGCGCCAGCGTTACGGCGCGACGCAAGCGCCGGTCTGGGCGGATGCGCTGAAGGTGGTTGTCGGCTGCGTCGTGATCGCGGGTTTCATCTATATGATGAATGCCTATCCGGATCCCAGCAACCGCGATGCCGCCGGTGATCCCATCGGCAAGGGCATCGGCATTCCGGTGCTGATCCTGCTCACCGTCATGATCGTGCTGACCTTCATCGCCACCCGCACGCGGTTCGGACGCTATGTCTTCGCCTATGGCGGCAATCCCGAAGCAGCCTTGCTCTCCGGCATCAGCACCAAGCGCCTGCTGATCTCGATCTTCGCACTGATGGGCTCGCTCAGTGCCATCGCCGCCGTCATCACCACGGCCAGACTCAATTCCGGCGCCAATTCCATCGGCACCTTGCAGGAACTCTATGTGATAGCCGCGACAGTTATCGGCGGCACGTCGCTTTCCGGCGGCCTTGGCTCGATCCCCGGTGCGGTGATCGGCGCACTGATCATCCAGAGCCTCGATAACGGTATGGTGCTGCTGGATGTGTCCAGCGCGCAGCGTCAGATCTTCATCGGGCTGATCCTGATCGGCGCCGTCTGGTTCGACACCGTCTACAATAAGAGGATGGGGCGATGAGCGATTTGAGCGAGGTTGCTACGCCGCTGGTCGATATCCGCGACGTCTCCAAGCGCTTCGGCGGCGTCCATGCGGTCAACCACATGTCCTGCGATCTTTATGCGGGCGAGGTGGTTGGCCTGCTCGGCCATAATGGTGCGGGCAAATCGACGCTGATCAAGATCCTCTCCGGCGTCTATCCGCAGGATGAAGGCGAGATCCGCGTCAATGGCGAGCTGGTGCATCTGCGCACGCCCCGCGATGCCCGCGCCGCCGGCATCGAAACCATCCATCAGACCCTGGCGCTTGCCGACAATATCGATGCGCCGGGCAATCTCTTCCTCGGCCGCGAATTGCTGACGCCGGTCGGCACGCTGGACAGCCATCGCATGGAGCACGAGGCGCGCAAGATCATCCAGCGCCTCAACCCGAATTTCAAAGAGATCCTGAAGCCGGTGCGTTCCATGTCCGGCGGCCAGCGCCAGACCGTGGCGATCGCCCGGGCGCTTTATTTCAACGCCCGCATCCTGATCATGGACGAACCCTGCGCCGCCTTGGGCCCCGCCGAAACCCGCATGGTGATGGACACCATCTCGGCCCTGAAAAAGGAAGGCATCGGCATCTTCCTGATCAGCCACGACATGCATGACGTCTTCGAAGTCGCCGACCGCGTGACGGTGATGAAGAACGGTAAGCTGGTCGGGACAGAACAGGTTGTCGACGTCACCCAGGACGACGTGCTCGGCATGATCATTCTCGGTAAGAAGCCGGGTAACAACAACGGTGCGGCAGCCTAGGCATCATCTGCCGCCCGGGAAAGTTAGGGGAAGAGATAGGCGGAGAGCAGGCGTTTTGCCTCGGCGATGATGTTCTGCCGCGCCGGCCGCTCGGTCTGTGCCATGGCGAGGCCGAGCAACCGGTCGCCGACCTCGCAGGCGATGCGCAGCCGCAAATCCAGTTCCGGCGTCAGCGCCACGCCCAGAACCTGGACCATATGGCGTTTGATCAGCACGGCGACGCCGGCATCGGCGCCCGATTGTCTTTCGCGGGTCCCCCGGCTGATATGTTGGCCGCCATAGGCGATGGTGACGAGATCGGGATAGCTTTCCAGGAACTCGACAAAGGCGTCGAGGACATAAGCGAGCAGGGCCGGGCCGTCCATCATGGCGAGCATGGCGGGCAGGTTCTCGGCTGATAAGCTTCCTGCCGGCAGGCCACCGAACAAGGCGGCTTGGAACTCCTCGACCCGGCGTACGGCCAGGGCGTCGATGATGGCCTGCTTGTCGGGGAAAAAGCGGTAGAGCGCGCCGACCGATACCCCGGCCTCGGCGGCGATCTGCGCCGTGGTGATCGCTTCCAGCGAAATGCCGCGGGCGAGCAGGCGCGACGTCGCTTCATTGATCTTCTGCACCGTCTCGGTGCTGCGCTCCTGAACCGGTTGGCGCCTGGCCCGTGCCGCCGTGCCAGCGAAAGCAGCCGGTGCTTTACCGCCACCCGCAGCGGATCTTCTGGCTCGTATCGGTACCGATCGCGATTCTGTGCCCATGGCGCATCATTGACATAAGGCGACTGCTTGTGCAAAAACAAGAACACGACGTCGTATTCGTGTTTTTTATTGGAGGAGACATCATGGGCATTCCCCTGCGTCAACAGGCCCGCATCGGTGCCTATGTCCTTCGCCAGCATCTGACCGGCCGGACCCGCTATCCGCTGGTTCTGATGCTGGAGCCGCTATTCCGTTGCAACCTCGCTTGCGCCGGCTGCGGCAAGATCGACTACCCGGCGCCGATCCTCAATCAGCGCCTGTCGGTGGAGGATTGCCTGGGGGCCGTCGATGAATGCGGCGCGCCGGTCGTCGCCATTGCCGGCGGCGAGCCGCTGCTGCATCGGGAAATGCCGCAGATCGTCGAAGGCATCCTGACCAAGGGCAAATACGTCGTCCTCTGCACCAATGCGCTGCTGCTGGAGAAGAAGCTCGACCAATACCGGCCGCATCCTGCTTTTACCTGGGATGTGCATCTCGACGGCGACAGGGAGATGCATGACCGCGCCGTCTCGCAAAATGGCGTCTACGACAAGGCGATCATGGCGATCCGCGCTGCCAAGGCGCAGGGTTTTCAGGTCAGCATCAACTGCACCTTATTCGATGGTGCCGATCCTGACCGCGTCAGCCGTTTCTTCGACGAGGTGATGGCATTGGGCGTTGACGGCATCATGACGTCGCCCGGCTATGCCTATGAGCGTGCGCCAGATCAGAAACATTTCCTCAACCGCCGCAAGACCAGGGAGCTGTTTCGCGCCGTGCTGAGAGGCGGCAAGGGCAAAGGCTGGCGTTTCAATCAGTCGCCGCTCTTCCTCGACTTCCTGGCCGGCAACCAGACCTACAAATGCACGCCCTGGGGCAAGCCGACACGCACCGTCTTCGGCTGGCAGCGTCCCTGTTATTTGCTGGGCGAAGGCTATGCCAAGACCTATCGCGAACTGATGGATAGCACCGACTGGGATGCCTACGGCACCGGCACCTATGAAAAATGCGCCGACTGCATGGTCCATTCCGGCTATGAATCGACGGCGGTGATGGATGCGATCAAGCGGCCCTGGAAGGCGTTGGCGGTCATGGCGCGGGGTATCCGCACGGAAGGTGAGATGGCGCCCGATATCGACCTCTCTAATCAGCGTCCGGCCGAGCAGGTGTTTTCCCGTCATGTGGAAGAAGCCCTGGCCCGCTTGCACGGGACTGGCGGCAACCAATTGTCGCAATAACAGACGGTCTCCCGTGTTGGCATTGTTTCTTGGGAATTGTGTCTTATAAAGCCGGTGACGGCGCATGGTGCGAGGTGCCGGTCCGGCCGGCCTGTCCCTGACCCAGCCATTTCCTTGACTTCTCGGTCTCCCTGGCTATAGTCCGCCCGCTCTCGCGCCGGGCAGCGCTGTCTTTGCTGCTGCCCAGCCGCCGGATAAGACCGGGTCGGACAGCCGGGACATCAACAACATCGCAGCATCGCGAGAAAGGGTTATCTATGAGTAAGCGTATCGAAGCCAAACATAAGATTGACCGCCGTTTGGGCGTCAATCTCTGGGGCCGGCCCAAGAGCCCGCTCAATAACCGCGAATATGGCCCGGGCCAGCATGGCCAGCGCCGCAAGAAGCCGACCGATTTCGGCATCCAGTTGATGGCGAAGCAGCGCCTGAAGGGCTATTACGGCTCGATCGGCGAGCGCCAGTTCCGCAAGCTCTATGCCGAAGCCATGCGCATTAAGGGCGACACCTCGGAAAGATTGATTGGTCTGCTGGAGCGCCGCCTGGAGACCGTCGTCTATCGCGCGAAATTCGTGCCGACGGTGTTCGCCGCCCGCCAGTTCGTCAATCACGGCCATATCAAGGTCAACGGCAAGCGCGTCAATATCGGCTCCTATCAGTTGAAGGAAGGCGATGTGGTTGAAGTGCGCGACCGTTCCCGCGAGCTGCCGCTGGTGCTGGGCGCCGTCCAGTCGGGCGAGCGCGACGTGCCGGAATATATCGAGGTCGACAGCAAGAAGTTGACGGCCAAGTTTGTGCGCGTGCCCCAGCTTGCCGAGGTGCCCTATCCGGTCACCATGGAACCGCATCTGGTCACGGAATTCTATTCGCGCTGATCTCCGGATACAGCGTACCGAAAAGGCCGGCTTCATCGCCGGCCTTTTTGCTTTCGGTCGAATCAATGGTCCGGTTCGCATAACCACCATGCTGTTTCACGGTTTGACGATCATCGCCGCCGCTTGCAACAGTCGACATCAAGAACGGGGAGAAGACGGGCAACGTCATGGGGAAATGGGGCGCAAATTTCGGCTTGCTGATCGTGGCGCTCACCTGGGGGACCGTTATACCCACCGTCAATTATCTGGTGGCGGTCTGGGATCCGTTTTTTCTCGGCTCCATCCGCTACATCGCCGGTGCGCCGTTGCTCGTGGTGCTGCTCTGGTGGCAGGAGGGTTTCGGTAGCGCCAAGCGCAAGGTGGCCTGGTGGCGGCCCTGTCTTTTGGGGACGGTCGGTCTCGGCCTCTTTGCGCCGCTTTATACGGTCGGCATCGCGCATGCCAATCCCATCGTGGCGGCGGTGCTCTCGGCAGCAGGGCCGGTCATCGCAGCCTTTGTCGCCTGGATCAGCTTTCGCGAACCGATCAACCGGCGCATGTTTCCCTCCATCTGTCTGGCAGTTATCGGCTGTGTCCTGGTGACGGTCGATCTCTCCAAACTCGACGATATCGGCTCGATCTTTGTCATCCATGGCGGCGAAATCCTGATCCTGGCTGCTGCCGCCTGCTGGTCCTGGTATTCGATCGCTGCCCAGCGCTGGCTCAAGGGCTGGTCACAATTGCGCATCTCGGCCAGCACGACCGGCGGCGGTGTCCCTATGCTGGCGGCGGTCTATCTGCTGGCCGGCCAGGCCGGTTGGGCTCAGGTCCCGCCCGCCTTGCCGCCTGACGGCTGGCATCTCACCTTGCTGTGCTGGCTCACCTTTGCCTCGATCGTGCTCTGCCTCGTCCTGTGGAATTACGGTGTCCAGCATCTCGGCGTGGTGGTTGCCACCATGTATCTCAATCTCGTGCCGATCGTGGCGCTGGGCATTTTGGGCTTCATGGGCATTCGCCCCACCCTGCCGCAGATCGTCGGGGCCGGGCTGGTGATCCTCGGCATTCTCTATTCCGAGTTGCAGCAATACCGCCACCATCGCCGGCGCGTCGCCGCTGTCTGACACCGCTTGGTTAAAGGATCGCCTTTGGATGCGAATCCCTGTTGACTTCCCGGCGGTTTGCCGGTGCTTTAGCGCCGCCACGCCAAATTGAGAGGTAGCAGATGATCCCGCGCTATTCCCGTCCGGAAATGACCCGGATCTGGGAGCCCGAAAACCGTTTCCGCATCTGGTTCGAGATCGAGGCCCATGCTTGCGACGCCCTGGCCGAGCTCGGCGTGGTGCCGAAGGAAGCGGCGGCCGAGATCTGGGCCAAGGGTAAGTGGGAAATCGACCGGATCGATGAGATCGAGCGCGAGACCAAGCACGATGTCATCGCCTTCCTCACCAATCTCGCCGAACATGTCGGCCCCGCCGCGCGTTTCGTGCATCAGGGCATGACATCCTCCGACGTGCTGGATACCTGCTTGGCCGTCCAGTTGAAGCAGGCGGCCGATCTGCTGCTCGGCGATCTCGATCAGTTGCTGGCCGCCTTGAAGCGCCGGGCAATCGAGCACAAATTGACGCCGACCATGGGGCGCAGTCACGGCATCCATGCCGAGCCGACCACCTTCGGTCTGAAACTGGCGATCCATTATGCGGCCTTCGACCGGGCCAAAAGGCGGTTGATCGCTGCCCGGGACGAGATCGCCACTTGCGCCATTTCCGGTGCCGTCGGTACCTTCGCCAATATCGACCCCAAGGTCGAGGAACATGTGGCGGCCAAGCTCGGCCTGCATGTCGAACCGGTTTCGACCCAGGTCATCCCCCGCGATCGCCATGCGATGTTCTTCGCTGTGCTCGGCGTGATCGCCAGTTCGATCGAAAATCTGGCGGTCGAAGTCCGTCATCTGCAGCGCTCGGAAGTGCGCGAGGCGGAGGAGTATTTTTCGCCGGGCCAGAAGGGCTCCTCGGCGATGCCGCATAAGCGCAATCCGGTGCTTTCCGAGAATCTCACCGGCCTTGCCCGCATCGTGCGCGCGGCGGTGACGCCGGCGCTGGAGAATGTCGCCTTGTGGCATGAGCGCGATATCTCGCATTCCGCCGTCGAGCGCGTCTTCGGGCCCGATGCCACCATTGCGCTCGATTTCGCGCTGGTGCGCCTGACCGGCCTCGTCGACAAGCTGATCGTCTACCCGGCCGATATGCAGAAGAATCTCGACCGTTATGGCGGCCTGGTACATTCGCAGCGCGTCCTGCTGGCCCTGACCCAGGCCGGCATGAGCCGGGAAGATGCCTATCAGGCGGTGCAGCGCAATGCCATGAAGGTCTGGCTGGAAGGCGCCGATTTCCTGACCGAACTGAAGAAGGATAAAGCCGTCGCCGACCATATTCCGGCGCAGCAGCTCGAAGACTGCTTCGATCTCGGCTATCACACCAAGAATGTCGACGTGATTTTTAAACGCGTCTTCGGCTAGGCCGTCGCGGCCAAAGCAAAACCGGCGGTGCTGAGCGCCGCCGGTTTCGATTTCTTCGGAAAATCGTTTCCCAGGTTCAGGATCAGCTTTCCGACATGATCTGCTGGCGCGCGATCAGCAAGAACTCGTCCATGTGCTTGCGCAGACGATGCTCGCTCATTTCCACGCTATGTGCCTTGAAATCCTTCAGCAATTTTTCGACGACATCGGAATCGCCCGGCTTTTCCAGATCAGCCGCGATGACCGTCTTGGCATAGGCCTCGGCGTCGCTCCCATGAATACCGAGCAATTGTGCGGCCCACAGCCCCAACAGCTTGTTGCGGCGGGCGTTGACACGGAACTGCAACTCCTTGTCATGGCTGAACTTGTTTTCGAAACTCTGCTCGCGATCGTCGAAAGTGGACATAAAAGCCATTTCCCCAAAGCATGGATGAATGCCTAAAAATGGTTGGCCCACCGGCCTTCGTCAAGTCTAATAGACAGCTTCATAAATTCGCAGGTAAGGGGTCGAACCAACCCGAATATTCCTAGATAAGATTCTGGAATGGACGCGTCGGCCGGCTGGATCGAAATCATGTGCAGTGTAGTCATCCTTTTACGACCGGACCATGACTGGCCGGTTCTCTGGGCCAGCAACCGCGATGAAATGGTGGATCGGCCCTGGTCGCCCCCCGGGCGTCACTGGCCGGATCGGCCGGAAGTCACCGCCGGGCGCGATGATCTTGCCGGCGGCAGCTGGCTCGGGATCAACGATCACGGCCTGGTTGTCGGAATCCTTAACCGCGTCAACACGCTGGGGCCGCAGCTCGGCAAGCGCAGCCGTGGCGAATTGGTGCTGGATGCGCTGGATTTTGCCGATGCCGCCGATGCGGTCGATATGTTGCAGCAGCTCGATCCGGCCGCTTATCGCCCGTTCAATATGGTGATTGCCGATAATCGCGATGCCTATTGGCTGCGTCATCTGGGACGGGGCGTCGAAGTGGAAATCCTGCCGCCGGGTCTCTCCATGATCACGGCACGCGACCGCAACGATCCGGAGAGCGCGCGGATTCGCCATTATCTCCCGCTGTGGCAGGCAGCCGATGTGCCGGCCCCCGAAAAAGACGACTGGCATGCCTGGAAATCTCTGCTCGGATCGCGCGAAGTCGAGCCGGGACGAGATGTGTTCGATGCCATGAACATCGTTTCCAATACCGGCTTCGGCACGGTTTCATCGAGCCTCATCGCCTTACCCTCGGTGGCGCATAGCGAGCGCAAGCCGGTGTGGAAATTCGGCTCCGGCCGATCGGATAAGGGCGACTGGGTTGATGTGGCGCTTTGACAGGTTTAGTCAGCTTTGCGTCAGCTTTCAGGTGCGGTGCTGAGGCTTCACGGAAGAGCGCAGTCACGTGGAAATGGAGATGTCGATATCGGCCAAGCCTTGCCGCTGTCGGCACGCTGACTTATGCTGCGGACCAACGGGGTGCGCGACTCAAGGACGTGGAGAGAAGCTCATGTTGACGCGGCGACATCTGCTGTCGGGAATCGCTCTGGGCGCAATCGCGGCACCGCTCGCGGCTCGGTCTGCCGCGGCATTGACCGTCGAAGCGATGCCCAAGCCGCTTGCCGACATGGCGGCGTTGCGTTGCACGGCGCAAGCCGAAAACGCCACTTTCACGAGTCCGCTGCCGGCGGGTGAACATGGCCGCCTGCTCGGTCAGATGCGCGCCTTGCTGATGCAAAAAATCGCTGCCGGCGCGAATCCGGCGACTTCGCAGGAAGTGGCGGTTTGCCCGTTTTGCGGCTGTGCCCTGACCGTGACGGCCCAGGCGAGCTTCTGAGATCATATTTTGCGATTTTTATTACGTTGGTCGGGTCTCAAGGGTTCGGCCATCGAGAGGCCGGTCGTCGTCTCGGCATTTGTCACGGGGCTCGTTGTGGCATCGCCGGCTTGGGCGCATCCCCATGTCTTCATCGATAATACCGTGACCTTCGTCTTTGCCGGCGACAAGATGACCGGCTTTCGTGAGAATTGGGTTTTCGACGACGTCTTCAGCGATCAGCTGCTGCAGCAATTCGACACGGATCACGACGGCAAATTCAACGCCGCGGAGAGCAAGCAGGTCGGCGCGACCGTCCTGCCCAATGTGAAGCAGTTCCATTACTTCACCTATGTCTGGATGGATAAGAAGGAACTGGCGCCGATTCCGCCGACCGACTTCAAGGCAATGGCGGAAAAAGGCATCGTCACCTTCGATTTCCTGGTCGCCTTGCCGAAACCGCTCGATCCCCGGACGCAGTCGATCGCGGTGGAAGTATACGACCATGAATTTTTTGTTGAAGTTGATTTGCACAAGACGATGCCGGTGCGCTTCGACGGCCTTCAGGGGACGGCCTGCCAGCCGAAGATCCGCGATGATACGGCCCGGGCCTATTTCGGCGGCTTTGTGAATCCTCAGGAGATTACTTTGTCATGCAAGTGAAGTGGGGGAAGGGGGGCCTTCTGCTGTCGGTACTGATGCTCTTTGTGGCATTGGCTGCCGGACAAGCCTGGGCGCAGCAGAGCGATACGGGACCGGCCAATCCATTGCTGGGCGGCGGTGCCGCATCGACCTCAACCGAAGGATCGACCAGACCGGCCGCTGAAACGCCAGTACCGGTCGCCGACCAGGCCGGCTTCCTGCGGCGGGTCGCTGTTTTCGTGATCGACCAGCAGCGCCAGGTCAACCGCGCGATCAACCGGCAATTGGGAGCGATCAAGCGGGGCGGCGATCCGCTGGCCGTTTGGGGCGGCCTGCTCATCGCGTTCCTGTACGGCGTCTTCCATGTGGTGGGGCCCGGTCATGGCAAGGCCGTCATCGCCGGCTATTTCCTGGGCCACCATGCCGGCTGGCGTCGCGGCATCGCCATGGCCAGCTGGATGGCCATCAGTCATGTGGTCGCGGCGGTCGCCATCGTCATCGTCGTCCATCTGATCCTGTCACGCGGCTTCGCGACGCCGGTCGATGAAATGGCTTGGCTGCGTTTCGTCAGTTACGGCGCCATTTTCCTGATCGGTTGTGCGATGCTGTTCCAGACTTGGCGCGGTCGGCCAGTCCATGCCTGTGCCCACGATACCCATATGCACGGTACCGGTGCCCACGGGCCGGCTCACCATCACGCCCACATCCATGGCCCCGACTGCGGCGCGGCCAGCCTGCGCGGGGATCAGGGCTTGCTGGCGATGGTGGCCGGCTTCGTACCCTGTTCCGGTGCGATTCTCATCCTGGTCTTCTGTTTGACCAACAACCTGCTCTGGCAGGGGGTCATGATGGCGGTGATGATCGCGCTGGGCATGGCGATCACCCTGTCGGCCATCGGCCTGACGTCGATTTTCCTGCGTCGTCAGACCCTTGGCAGGATGTCGGGCGGCAGCCGGGCGGCCCGCCTGCTGAATTTCATCGGTCCGGTTCTGATCACCCTCATCGGCCTGATCCTCTTCAGCGGTGCATTGATCGCCCCGGACGTCATGTAAGTGGCTGATCTGTATTGCTCTTTTTGCATGCGCTGCAGTGCCGCAAAGACCCGGGCCGTCGTTGTCATCGCGGACCCGACCTGCTAGAAGGATGCGAATTCACGCGCGGAGTCTCGGCCGGTCTGGATCGTTTCCACGACAATTGGGACTTTTGCCGCGCCGATCCGACTTGTGGAGAAACCGGATGACCCGCCGCCGCCGCATCTATGAAGGCAAAGCCAAGGTCCTTTTCGAAGGGCCCGAGCCCGGGACGCTGGTCCAGTATTTCAAGGATGACGCCACCGCTTTCAACAATCAGAAAAAGGGCACCATCACCGGCAAGGGTGTCCTCAATAACCGCATTTCCGAATACCTGATGGTCAAGCTGGGCGAAGTCGGCGTGCCTACCCATTTCGTTCGCCGCCTCAATATGCGCGAACAACTGGTGCGCGAGGTTGAGATCATTCCCCTGGAAGTCGTCGTCCGCAATGTCGCGGCGGGGTCGCTGGCCAAGCGTTTCGGCATCGTCGAGGGGACGCAGCTGCCGCGCTCCATCGTCGAATACTATTACAAGTCCGACGAGCTCGGCGATCCGATGGTCTCGGAAGAGCACATCACAGCCTTCGGTTGGGCGCAGCCGCAGGATATCGACGAGATCCTGGCGCTGTCGTTGCGGGTCAATGATTTCCTGACCGGCCTGTTTCTCGGTGTCGGCCTGCGTCTGGTCGACTTCAAGCTGGAATTCGGCCGTCTCTATGAGAACGAGGAAATGCGCATCGTCCTCGCCGATGAGATCAGTCCGGATAATTGTCGGCTGTGGGATGTGAAGACCAATGAGAAGCTGGACAAGGATCGCTTCCGCCGCGACCTCGGCAATGTCGAGGAAGCCTATCAGGAAGTGGCCCGGCGTCTCGGCATCCTGCCGGAAGGAGGGCCCCGCGACATGAAGGGGCCCGCCACGATGCAGTAAGCATCATACGAGATTTTTTGTTTTAGATCGGATCGAAGAGGACAGAACTGATATGAAGGCCCGTGTGCACGTCACCCTGAAATCCGGTGTCCTCGATCCGCAGGGTCGGGCGATCGCCCATGCGCTCGGCACCCTCGGCTTCGACGGGGTAAAGGATGTCCGCCAGGGCAAATATATCGAGCTCGATCTCGCCGAGACCGATAAGGCCAAGGCGAAGAGCGTCGTCGATCAGATGTGCGCCAAACTGCTCGCCAATACGGTGATCGAGAATTACAGCATCGATCTCGTCGACTGACGGGGTGTGACAGATATGAAAGCAGCCATCGTGGTCTTCCCCGGCTCGAACCGGGAGCAGGACGCCAAAACCGCCCTTACGAAAGCGCTCGGCACCGAGCCTATCATGGTCTGGCATCGCGACAGCGAGTTGCCGAAGGTCGATCTCGTCCTGGTGCCGGGCGGGTTCTCTTATGGCGACTATCTGCGCACCGGCGCCATCGCCGCTCATTCGCCGGTTCTGCGCGAGGTCAAGGCCCGCGCCGAGAAGGGCGCTGCCGTGATCGGCATCTGCAACGGCTTCCAGATTCTCACCGAAGCGGGCCTGCTGCCGGGCGTCCTGCTGCGCAATGCGCATCTCAAATTCGTCTGCCGCAATGTGATGCTCAAGGTCGCGACGACGCAGAATCTGTTCACTTCGCGCTATGCCAAGGACCAGGTGCTGAGCGTCCCGGTGGCCCATCACGATGGCAATTACTTCATCGACGACAAGGGCCTGGCCGAGCTCGAAGCCAATGACCAGGTGGCCTTCCGCTATTGCGGGCCCGACGGCACGTTGGCGAGCGATCATAATCCCAACGGCTCGCTGCGCCATATCGCCGGTGTGTTCAACCGCACCAAGAATGTGCTCGGCATGATGCCGCATCCGGAAAACGCTATCGATCCGCTGCAGGGCTCGACCGATGGCTTCGCGCTGTTTCAAGGCATGGTGGAGGCGCTGTCGTGACTGCGGCGAAGATTACCCCGGAGATCGTCGCCGAACACGGTTTGACACCCGACGAATACAAACTGGTGCTGGAGATCATGGGCCGCGAGCCGTCGATGACGGAGCTCGGTATTTTCTCCGTCATGTGGTCCGAGCATTGCTCCTACAAATCCTCGCGGGTCTGGCTGAAGAAGCTGCCGACCAAGGCGCCCTGGGTCATCCAGGGTCCCGGCGAGAATGCCGGCGTCATCGATATCGGCGATGGTCAGGCCGCCATCTTCAAGATGGAAAGCCATAACCATCCCAGTTTCATTGAACCCTATCAGGGGGCGGCAACCGGTGTCGGCGGCATCATGCGCGATGTCTTCACCATGGGTGCGCGGCCGATCGCCAATGTGAATGCCCTGCGTTTCGGCGAGCCGGAAGATCCCAAGACCCGGCATCTGATCGCCGGCGTCGTCGCCGGCATCGGCGGCTATGGCAATTGCATGGGCGTGCCGACCGTGGCGGGCGAGGTTAATTTCCATGCCAGCTATAACGGCAATATCCTGGTCAATGCGATGACCGTAGGTCTCGCCGATACCGACAAGATCTTCTATTCGGCCGCCGCGGGCATCGGTAATCCGGTCGTCTATGTTGGCGCAAAAACGGGTCGCGACGGCATTCACGGCGCCACCATGGCCTCGGCGGAATTCACCGACGATTCCGAAGAGAAGCGCCCCACCGTGCAGGTTGGTGATCCCTTCACCGAAAAGCTGCTGCTGGAAGCCTGCCTCGAATTGATGGCGACCGACGCCATCGTCGCCATCCAGGATATGGGGGCTGCCGGCCTGACCTCGTCCTCGGTGGAGATGTCGGACAAGGGCGGTCTCGGCATCGAGCTCGATCTCGACAAGGTGCCGGTGCGCGAAACCGGCATGACGGCCTATGAGATCATGCTCTCGGAAAGCCAGGAGCGCATGCTGATGGTGCTGAAGCCGGATGCGCGCGACAAGGCCCGGGCGATCTTCGAGAAATGGGAATTGGATTTTGCCGAGATCGGCGTTCTCACCGATACCGGTCATCTGGTCTTGAAGAAGGACGGCAAGGTCGAAGCCGATATGCCGGTCTCGCCGCTGGTTGACAAGGCGCCGCTCTATGAGCGTCCCTGGGTGCCGACACCCAAACGGCCGGCAGTCGATGCTGCCAGCCTGCCGGTGCCGGCGGATATTCCGGCCGTGCTGCTGCAGCTTCTGGGCTCGGCCGATCTCTCCAGCCGCCGCTGGGTCTGGGAACAATACGATCATCTGGTCATGGGCCGCACGGTGCAGCGCCCAGGCGGCGATGCCGCCTTGGTGCAGCTGCCGCCCGGCTCAAAGGGGGGCAAATCCAAGGGCCTTGCCATCACCAGCGATTGCACGCCGCGTTATTGCTACGCCGATCCGCATCAGGGCGGCGCGCAGGCGGTGGCGGAGACTTGGCGCAACATCACGGCGGTCGGCGCCAAGCCGCTCGCCATCACCGACAACATGAATTTCGGCAATCCGCAGCGTCCCGAGATCATGGGGCAGTTCGCCGGCTGCATCGAAGGCATGGTGGAAGCCTGCAAGGCACTCGATTATCCCGTCATCTCCGGCAATGTCTCGCTCTATAACGAGACCAACGGCAAGGGTATCTTGCCGACCCCGGTGATCGGCGGCGTCGGCGTGATCGATGATGTGAACAAGGCCGTGTCGATCCCGTTCAAATCGGCAGGCGATGTGATCCTGCTGGTGGGTGAGACCAGGGGCCATCTTGGCGCCTCGATCTATCTGCGCGAGATTCACGGCCGCGAAGACGGCGCACCGCCGCCGGTCGATCTCGCCGCCGAACGTCACAACGGCGATTTCGTGCGCGGTTTGATCGAAGCCGGGCTGGTGACGGCCAGCCATGATTGTGCCGATGGCGGGCTGCTGGTGGCCCTGGCGGAAATGGCCATGGCCGGTGGCATCGGCGCCACGATTACGCTGCCGACCGGCGCCGCGCCGGCGCATGCCTATTTCTTCGGTGAGGACCAGGGGCGCTATGTGCTGACCCTGCGCGGCAAGGATGCCGATGCCGTCATCGCCAAGGCGCAGGCAGCCGGCGTCCCGGTCACACGTCTCGGTGAGACCAATGGCGACCGGCTGCAGCTCGGTAATCATGGCAGCGTCGATGTTGCAGCGCTAAAATCGACACATGAGGCTTTCTTCCCGCGCCTGATGAGCGCGGCGGAGTAAGCCCGGACGGGATGGGAGAGGGAGAGACGACATGGCAATGGAAGCCAGCGAAATTGCGCGGCTGATCAAGGAAGGCATCCCGGACGCCCAGGTGACGATCGAAGATCTGCGTGGCGATGGCGATCATTATGCAGCGCAGGTCGTCTCGGCCGCCTTCATCGGCAAGAGCCGCATCCAGCAGCATCAGATGGTCTATGAAGCCTTGCGTGGCGGCATGGGCGATAAGTTGCACGCTTTGGCGCTGCAGACCTCCGTTCCAAGCGCCGGCTGAAAACCTCACCCCGTAAAGGGGTGACGGTAACCGATGACCCCAGTTACCAAACGCGGGCTTGTCTGCGCGGTTGCTGCCTATGTGCTCTGGGGCGGCTTTCCGATCTATTTCAAGGCGGTCGCCGCTGTGCCGCCGGCGGAAGTGCTTGCCCATCGCATCATCTGGACACTTGTCATGGCGGCCATCGGCGTGATCGTGACCGGCGACTGGTCTGCCTTCCGGTTGCTTGTCGCCCGGCGCCGCCGGTTGCTGCTGCTGGTCGCGACGGCAACCGTGCTGACGCTCAATTGGCTGACGTATATCTGGGCGGTCGGTGCCGGGCATGCGATCGACGCGGGACTTGGCTATTTCATCTGTCCCTTGATGAGCGTCCTATTGGCAGCCGTGATCCTGCGCGAGCGGCTCTCCGCCGGGCAGTCGGTCGGCATCCTCTGTGTCACGGCCGGGGTACTGTGGCAGATATTGGCGGTGGGCGAGATACCCTGGATCGCCTTGATCCTGGCCATGACGTTCAGCCTCTATGGGCTGGGACGTAAAGTCCTGGCGCTGCCGGCCATGCCGGGCCTCTTTGCCGAAACCCTGGCGATGGCGCCCCTGGCGCTCGGCTATGTCATCTGGGTAGAGGCAGCCGGCACGGGGCACTTCATCAATGGTGACTGGCATTGGCGCGGCTTGCTGCTGCTGGCCGGGCCGATTTCGGGCATTCCCCTGCTGTTTTTCGCCGCCGGTGCCAACCGCCTCAACCTGCGCACGCTGGGGCTGCTGCAATATCTCAACCCGACCATGCAGTTGTTGCTCGCCCTTTTCCTGTTCAAGGAACAGATCCAGCCCGGCCAGGCTGTCACCTTCGGCCTGATCTGGCTGGGGCTTGCCGTTTATTCAACACTGCCCTGGCTCATCGGCCGGCGGCGCCTAATATCCGAACGCATTACTCAGGATTGACATTCGGGCCGATTGCCGCCATCTACGAGATTGACCATTTGTTTCTATACCTAACATCTCCCAAGGATCAGGCCATGAGCAACCCCGTATTTGACCGCATCCGTGACGATATCAGCAGCAACGACGTCGTGCTTTATATGAAGGGTACGCCGGTTTTCCCGCAATGCGGCTTCTCCGCGGCCGTCGTCCAGGTGCTGAGCACCGTCGGCGTCAAATTCAAGGGAATCGATGTCCTGACCGATCCCAGCCTGCGCCAGGGCATCAAGGAATTCGCCAATTGGCCGACCGTCCCGCAGCTTTACGTGAAGGGTGAATTCGTCGGCGGCTGCGACATCATCCGCGAAATGTATCAGTCCGGCGAGCTGCAGGAACTGCTGGTGAACAAAGGCGTCACCACCAATCAGGCCGCCTGATCGACCTTCGCCGTTTCGAAAAAAAGCCCGACAGGAAACTGTCGGGCTTTTTGTTCTTTACGCTTTACGCAAAATTTAGTAACCGGAACTCTTACAAACCCCACCCATAAGCGGCCATGCTGAGACTGCCATGGGCGAAACTGCGGTGCAGTTCCTGGGCCTTGGCATCGGTCACCGATGCAGCGCCCAAAGCGACGAAGAGCGGCAGGATGTGATCCTCGCTGGGATGCGCCATGACACCGTCGGCTGTCTCGCGACGATAATTGACGAGCTGTGTGACATCGCCGGCTAGCAGATGGTCATGCAGCCAGGCATCGAAGCCGCTGGCCCAAGCGGGTGCCGGGCCGCCTTCCCAGGAAATGGCACGCAGATTATGAACCGCGCCACCCGATGCCAGGATCAGCACATCCTGGTCGCGCAGCGCGGCGATCGCCTTGCCCAGCGCGACATGATCGGCCGTCGTTCCACGGGAGAGAATCGACAATTGCACCACCGGGATGTCATGCGCCGGATAAATCAGCAGCAGCGGATTCCAGGCGCCGTGATCCAGGCCCCGCTCGTCATCCAGCCGGACCTGCAATCCCGCCTGGCGGATCAGCGCAGCGGCCTGCTCGGCGAGATCAGGCGCGCCCGGCGCCGGATAATGCAATTGATAGAGCTCGGGCGGAAAACCATAGAAGTCATGGATGGTTTCGGGCTTGTCGCCGGCGGTCAGGCTCGGCACCGGATTGTCCCAATGGGCTGAGATGCAGAGAATGGCCCGGGGGCGCGGCAGGCGCTGGCCGAGGCCCAGGAGAAAATCGCGCGCCTCGATTTCCTCGAAGGGCAGCATGGGGGAACCATGCGATAAAAACAGGATCGGCATTCGATCGGTTGCGGCGGTTGTCATCATTTCACGCTTGGCATGGTTTTATCTTTTTGCTCCGAGCCTCTACGACCAGTCGTCGATGACCCGCAGGCTGCGAAGGCTGGCATGGCCCTGCCGGCCGATGATCAGATGATCGTGCAGCTTGATATTGACGATGGCCAATGCCTTGCGAATTTCCCGCGTCATGGTGATGTCGTCGCGCGACGGTGTCGGATCGCCGGTCGGATGGTTATGCGCCACGATCAGGGCCAGCGCATGATGCTCCAGCGCCCGTTTCACCACCTCGCGCACATAGACCGGGGCATGATTGACGGTGCCGATATTCTGGATCTCATCGGCGATCAGGCGATTCTTGCCGTCGAGAAAGAGCAGGCGAAACTGTTCGACCTTTTCGAGTGACATCACCGAATGACAATAGTCCAGCAATTGCTGCCAGGAACCCAGCACCGGCCGATTGTTCACTTCCTGGCGCTGCAGCAACTGTGCCGCCGCCAGCACGATCTTCAAGGCCGCGACGGTGCCCTCCGCCACGCCCTTGATCGATAACAGGGCCGGCGGTTCTGCGGCGATGACGGCGGCGAAACTGCCGAACCGGGCGATGAGCTGTTTTGCCAGCGGCTTCACGTCGCGGCGCGGAATGGCCTGCATCAGAACCAGTTCCAGCAATTCGTAATCCGCCAGGGCCTTGGCACCGCCGGTCATCAACCGGTGGCGCAAACGTTCGCGATGCCCGTGATAATGCGGCTTCGGGGTCTTCTCCCCCGCTGGCGCATCCTGGACTGGCGTATCCTGCTCGAGAGTCGAGCCACCCGGATCCACATCTGCCAGGGGAAAGGATGGCTCGCGCTGTGACACGGGAAAGGACCGCTTCAGATGTTGTAAGGCGGCTTGTCCCAACCCTTGGGCGACAAGGTGAAAATCTCGTAGCCCGTCTCGGTCACGGCGACCGTGTGTTCGAACTGGGCGGAGAGCTTCTTGTCGCGGGTGACGGCGGTCCAGCCGTCATCCAGGATCTTCACCTCATAGCGGCCGGCATTGATCATCGGCTCGACCGTGAAGAACATGCCCGGTTTCAGGATCGGTCCGCTCTTCGGGCGGCCGAAATGCAGGATGCTGGGGGAATCGTGGAACACCCGGCCGACGCCATGGCCGCAGAAATCGCGCACCACGGAAAAGCCCAGGCCTTCGGCGAAGGTCTGGATGGCATGGCCGATATCGCCCACGGTCTGGCCCGGCTTCACTTCGCCGATGCCCAGCATCATGGCCTCATAGGTGGCGTCCACCAGCTTCTTTGCCTGCACGCCGACCTTGCCGACCAGGAACATCCGGCTGGTATCGCCATGCCAGCCATCCAAGATGGTGGTGATATCGATATTCAGGATATCGCCATCGGCCAGCTTCTTCGGACCCGGAATGCCATGGCACACGACATGATTGATCGAGGTGCAGATCGAGCGGGGAAAGCCGCGATAGTTCAGCGGTGCGGGTATGGCACCATGATCGACGATGAAGCCGTGGCACAGCCGGTCCAGCTCGTCCGTGGTGACGCCGGGAATCACATAGGGCGTGATGAAATCCAGCGTCTCGGCGGCCAGTTTGCCCGCCTTGCGCATGCCTTCGAAGGCCGCGGCGTCGTGGATTTTGATCTTACGACTGTCATCGACCCATTCGTCGACGACATCCTGCTTCTGCATCTCGATACGTCCTTGGAAACTTGCTTCTCATATCTAGCATAATGGGCTGGCCCGGCGGCGCAACCCTAACTGCTGATATGGGGAATTATACAGCATTTTTCTAGGGTTACGACAGGTCGACGGAAACCGGCGCGGCCAGTTCGATGCCTTCCGGCCCGATATCGCAGGCATGGGCAATGACCTCGACCCTGGGCGTGACGGCCTTCAGCGCCGCCAGATAGGCCGGATCGATGTCGCCGGCGATGCGCATCCGGTGGCAATCGTCGCGCTGTACCAGGAACAGCAATACGGCGCGATGGCCCTGCCGCGCCAATTCGTCCAATTCCTGCAAATGGCGGGCGCCACGTGCCGTCCTGGCATCGGGAAATTCGGCAAGTCCCGGCTCGCGGCTCAGCGTTACGCTCTTGACCTCGACGAAACAGCTGCCCCGGCTTGCATCGTTCAGTTGAAAATCGAGCCGCGATTCCCGGCCGACCTTGACCTCGCGCCGGACCTCGCCATAGCCGGCCAGATCCGGCACCCGGCCGGCCGCCAGCCCTTCCGCGACGATGCCGTTGGCGAGGCCGGTATTGATCCCGACGAAATACGGCCGCGCTATTGTGCCAGGTGGCGATCCGGGTGCCGATCCGGGCGCCGTCCCCATTGTCATCCCCGGGAATTCCACCAGTTCCCAGCCGAAAGGCAGCTTGCGGGCGCTGCCGCGATGATCGCTGAGCCAGCAGGTGACGCCGGGCGCCGCCAACCCCATCATCGATCCCGGATTGGGGCAATGCACCACCGCTTGTTCACCGTCCGGCAGCACGATATCGGCCAGAAATCTCTTATAGCGACGGATCAGGGTGGCGCGGATCAAGGGAGCGGAGAAGCGCATGGAATATCCGATAGTGGAGAGCGGTGATTGCAGGATCGGGGTAAGACTCGGCCTGTCTCGTCCCTATGGGCGATATAGTTGCAACGACCGGCGCTTCGCGGCAAGTTAGGCGCCGTTTCAGCTTGAGGTGCCATATGCAGTATTCGACGCCTGCGGCTTTTTTGCTGGCAGCGCTGGCGACAGCGGTCTTGGCCGGTTGCTCTAGCTCGTCCGACCGGATGGGCGTCTGGACCAAAGCCGAAGCCAGTCCCGATCAAAGTGACAAGGATTTGCGCAATTGCCGCGCCTATGCCGATAACCAGACACGGGGCGATCGCGGCGTCGACCAGGATCTGGCGGTGATGAGCGGCACCGCGTCCAGTGGCCTCAATCCCGACCTCAATCAGAACATCAATGCCTATGGGACGGCTAAGCGCTACGACAAACTGGTACGCGACTGCATGACCGAACTTGGCTATCACGAGGTGAAGTGATCATGACGCTCCCGCTTTCGGCCGAGGGCGAGCCGACCGTTTCGTCGTCCGTCCTCTCTCAGCCGCGCATCGTCACGGCTGCGGTACTGGTGATCGGCAATGAAATTCTTTCCGGCCGCACCAAGGACGCCAATCTGAATTATTTGGCAACCGGCCTGACCGAGATCGGCATTCGCCTGCTGGAAGCCCGCGTTGTGCCCGATATCGAGGCGACGATCGTTGCCAATGTGAACGATCTTCGCGCGCGTTACGATTACGTCTTCACCACCGGGGGGATCGGCCCGACACATGACGACATCACCTCGGCCTCCGTGGCCAAGGCTTTCGGTGTCCGGCTGCTGCGCGATGAGCGGGCGGTCGCCTTGCTGACCCGGCATTACGGCGGGCCGGAGCATCTGACCGAGGCCAGGCTGCGCATGGCGCATGTGCCGGAGGGCGCTATCCTGGTCGACAATCCGGTCAGTGCTGCGCCTGGCTTCCAGCTCGGCAATGTCTTCGTCATGGCGGGCGTGCCACGCATCTGCCAGGCGATGTTCGACGGTGTGAAGGGCAGATTGAAGGGCGGTGACAGGGTGCTTTCGGCAACCGTCAGCGCCCATATCGGCGAGGGCGTCATCGCCAAGGATCTCGGCCTGCTGCAGGATCGCTATGCCGATCTCGATATCGGCTCCTATCCCTATTTCCGCCAGGGCCGCTACGGCGCCAGTTTCGTGCTGCGGGGCACCGATCGCAGCCGTATCGACGCGGCTGCGGCCGAGTTACGCGCGATCATCCGCCAATTGGGCGCCGAACCGATCGACGGCGAACCGGCGGAATGAGCGTCGCAAGTCCGGCCGCCCGCCACCCAGGCCGCCTTCGGCTCACCCTGCCGGATGGGTCGTCACTTGCAGGACGGTCAGCCGGCGCTCTTCGCCGCTGCGCGTCCGCCAGTCGATCGACTGACCCTCGCTGAGGCCGATCAGGGCCGCCCCGACCGGTGTGAGGATGGACAGGCGCGCGTCGTCGCCATTTACCTGATCGGGATAGACCAGCCGCTTGTGATGGGTCTCTTGTGTCGCATCGTCGCGAAAAACGACATCGGCCCCCATGACGATCAAGGAGGGCGGCAGATCATTATCCCCGGTGATTTCCGCGCGGTCCAATTCATCGGCGAGATAGGCGGCCACATCGGGTTGATTGCGCTCGGCCGCGGTCACCAGATTGTCCAGCCTCTCGAAATCAGAGCGCGTCAGTGTGATGGGTGGGCGTTGCGTTGTTTGGGTCAAGGCGTGGAGCTCCCATGGTGAATTGCTCGATGACGGCCAATCCGCAGCCGATACCGTCCTCTCTTGAGGAAGGCCGTGACAGTCGGGGTGATATTGCAGGGAGGAAAGAGATTTGCCCCGACGGGCAGCGCCTTAAATCAGGCGTGCCAACGCGCCGGGGCCGGCACGTTCGGCTTCAAACGTGCCCCGCTACGGGAGGGAAAAGGAATGGGCGCAATTTGCCTCATCATTTGGACATGGGCGCTGCCGCGGATAAAGTCAAGCCGGGCCGCCGATATTCCTCATAACAGCCGATCAAATTTCGCTGAAATCGCCTTTCCTTATGGCCGCGAATGGATGGACTGGATCGCCTCGGAATGCTAGAGGATCGACCCAAGGTCGGCCTTCATACCGACCACCGCCGCGCTGCCCGCTTGGTGGAATTGGTAGACACAAGGGACTTAAAATCCCTCGGCCCGAAAGGGCTGTGCCGGTTCGAGTCCGGCAGCGGGCACCATCCGATGGTTTCAGGGTGTTTCAGCGTATCCCGTTGAACACAATAATGCCCTAATTTTCAGATACTTCTCCCTTCAAGCGGTCTCATCGTGTTTCGGTGTATCCTAAATTTTTGTGCCCCCTTTTGTGTCCCTCTAGCTGAGGGGGGACACGTTGGTGCGGAAATAGGGACCGAATTTGCGCCCGCTTCCTCGGAGCGGAACAGATGAGTGCAGAAACGGAAATCGAATTTTGTGTCCCCTTTTGGAAGGGGACACAAGAGCGGCGCAGAGACAGGAATCGAAAATGCCTGAGAAACTTCCCTCTGGTGCTCTGTCGGCAAAAGCGGTCGAGAATGCTAAGTCGCGGCCGGCCGAATGGGCTTTGTCGGATGGCAACAATTTATCGCTGATTGTGCGACCGGACGGACGCAAACGTTGGCTTGTTCGCTTCTCGATCGCAGGCAAACGTGGGAAGCAATGGCTAGGCTACTATCCTGATACATCGCTCGTGGAAGCTCGTGCGAAGCGTGATCAGGCGATTGGCTCCGTGATGGCCGGCGAGGATCCGCGTGTCACCAAGCGGCTTGAGAAGGCAACCAAGAAGCAAGCGGCAGAGTCGACGTTCGAAGCCCTGGCAAGGGAATGGTGGAAGGCTAACCGAGAACGCTGGACAGCAGACCACGCCGCTCGGATTCTTGGGTCGCTGGAAACTGACGCATTTCCGGAGTTGGGCCGACTACCGATTATCACGGTTAAGGCCCCCCTCATCCTTTCGACCGTGAGGCGGATAGAACGCCGGGGTGCTGTCGAAACGGCTCAGCGACTCTTGCAACGCATTGGTAGGGTGATGCGCTACGCGATCGCGAATGGTCTGATTGGACAGGATCCCACATATAAGCTTTCCGAGGCTCTCAAGGGAAAGCGGGTCGAACATCGGCCTGCAATGCCGCGATCGGAACTCCCCGAGTACTTTAAACGTCTCTCAGCTGAACCGCTATATAAGCTCACGCGATTAGCGCTTGGTCTACTGGCGCTAACGTTTGTGAGGCCGGGTGAGTTGCGGGCAGCAAGGTGGAAGGAGTTTGATTTTGATGCAAGCGAATGGCGTATCCCTGCCGCTCGTATGAAAATGAGACAGGATCACGTTGTCCCATTGTCGAAGCAGGCTTTAGCAATTTTGAAGGAATTGCAGTCGTTGAGCGGGCGGAGTCCACTGCTCTTTCCCGCGCAAACCGACCGCCATAAGCCAATGAGCGAAAATACGCTCAGCTACGCTCTGGGTCGAATGGGGTATTCCGGGATTCATTGTCCGCACGGCTTTCGAGCGTTGGCTTCCACGATCCTTAACGAGGAGGGCTTTAGAGGAGATGTAATCGAACGCCAGCTGGCGCATGCTGAACGAAACAAAGTAAGAGCTGCCTATCATCGGGCGTCCTATCTCGATGAGCGGCGTGAAATGATGCAGTGGTGGGCAGATTTTCTGGATCGACAAAAGAGGAACAAGCCATCGACGCCTACTAAGTCCCGTTCGGCCGCACTTCGGGTTGTGACTGGCTGACGTTGGTAACAAAACATGTTCCCGAAAGTCGGCCTGTCTTAGCCAACCTCAAGGTAGGAGGGAATGCAAATGTATTGGTTTCACTTGTCGCGTTGCCTGAGATCGACACGACGTCGTCGCGTCAGTTTCCATTGCTCGATTTCGCCTTCCCACCAGGCGATCGCGGTACCGAGATCAACTGGGATCGGGAATAAACCTGCTTTTATCCGTCGATAGATCGTCGATCGACTAAGACCAGTCTGCTGCCGTACTTCAGCCAGGCGAAGAAGTCGTCCTTGGCAGGCTGTGGGGGATATGTTGTCGCTGTTCGGCGATTTGCTCGATTCCGGTAGATTGAGATAGCTTTTGGTCGCCATATCTGTATGCGTCTTTAAGGCTGCCGTCTTGCTGGCGTTCTCATCTATCAAAGATAACGTCTGAGTTTGGCGCATCTAGATCAATGTGCAAATCGCTGCTAAATGCGATCTCTTGCACGAGTCAGCGCATTTCATCTCGACCAGCACTTTTCAAAATGGTCTATACTAAACTCAACCCTCCGAAGGCAAAGGTCGTACGTTCGAATCGTATCGGGTGCGCCAAATTCTCCTGTAAAATCAAAAACCTGGTAGGGGACCTCGGTTACTGCGTGAAAGCTTCTCTTC
>LNAP01000993.1_pt1 | contig 68336 bp, 66 predicted proteins | sample 602601 | NCBI WGS metagenome assembly LNAP01 (sample SAMN02440304, study PRJNA202911) | soil metagenome | biome: Subtropical and temperate rainforests or woodlands; isolation source: soil samples (1 kg each in a 20% v/v slurry with milli Q water) were... ...
CCAGCAATTCCTGCTAGCCCAGCGGCCGATCGGTGCGCCGACCCGGGAGACCTTCGACTACGTCGAGAAGCCGGTGAGCGAGCCTGGCCCCAATCAGATCCTGGTCAAGGTCGAGTACCTGTCCATCGATCCTGCCATGCGAGGCTGGATGAACGATGCCAAGTCCTATATTCCGCCGGTTGGCATCGGCGAAGTGATGCGCGCACTGGGCGTCGGCAAGGTGATCGCCTCGCAGCACCCGGACTACAAGGAAGGCGACTACGTAAACGGCGCCCTGGGCGTGCAGGCGTACTACCTGGGCGAGCCGAAAGGCTTCTATAAAGTCGACCCACAGCAGGCGCCCTTGCCGCGCTACCTGTCGGCGCTGGGCATGACCGGTATGACCGCCTACTTCGCGCTGCTTTCAGTCGGTCAGCCCAAGGCCGGCGAGACCGTGGTGATCTCCGGCGCCGCCGGTGCGGTCGGCAGCGTTGCCGGGCAGATCGCCAAGATCAAGGGGTGTCTCGTGGTGGGTATCGCCGGCGGCGCGGACAAGTGCCGCTTCCTGACCGAGAAACTCGGTTTCGACGGCGCCATCGATTACAAGAATGAAGACTTGGCAGCGGGCTTGAAGCGTGAATGCCCGAAAGGCGTGGACGTGTTCTTCGACAACGTCGGCGGCGACATCCTGGATACGGTGCTGCAGCGCATCAGCGTCGGCGCTCGCGTGGTGATCTGCGGGGAACAAGGAAGCGGTGAAGGGCCCGTCCAACTACCTGTCGCTGCTGGTCAATCGCGCGCGCATGGAAGGTATGGTGGTGACCGACTATGTCACGCGCTATCCCGAGGCGATGCGCGACATGGCCGAATGGCTCGCGAGCGGCCAGCTCAAGAGCAAGGAAGACATCATCGAGGGACTGCAGACCTTCCCGGACACGCTGATGAAGCTGTTCACCGGCGGCAACTTCGGCAAGCTGGTGCTCAAGGTCAGCTGAGCAACTGCCCGCTGCGAAAAAGGCTGAGCCGTGAGGCCCAGCCTTTTTTCGTCATGCCAGCTCGGCCACCACGGCTGCCAGCGCTTGCGCCGGATCGGCTGCCTGCGCGATCGGCCGGCCGATCACCAGATAATCGGAGCCTGCAGCCATGGCCTGGGCCGGAGTCAGGATGCGGCGCTGATCGTCCTGCGCACTGCCGGCCGGACGAATACCCGGTGTGACCAGCTGTAGCGCCGGGAAGTGCGCCTTGAGCGGCACTGCCTCCTGCGCCGAACAGACCAGTCCATCCAGCCCAGCCTGCGCAGCCAGCCCGGCCAGCCGCAGCACCTGCTCCTGCGGTGCGATATCCAGACCGATGCCAGCGAGATCGTCCTGCTCCATGCTGGTCAGCACGGTGACACCAATCAGCAGCGGCGTGGGTCCGGCCATACCAGAAAGCGTGTCACGGCAGGCCGCCATCATCCGCAGACCGCCGGAGCAGTGCACGTTGACCATCCACACGCCCAGCTCGGCAGCGGCCTTCACCGCCATCGCGGTGGTGTTGGGAATATCGTGAAACTTGAGGTCGAGAAACACCTCGAAGCCCATTCCCTGCAATGCCTCGACCACCGCCGGACCGCAACGCGTGAACAGCTCCTTGCCGACCTTGACCCGGCAAAGCCGCGGATCGAGCTGGCGCGCCAATGCCAAAGCAGCATCACGGGAGGGAAAATCGAGCGCTACGATAATCGGAGTCTGGCAGGTCATGACACGTCCTCGGAAAAGTCGGCGCGCATTGTCGCAGAAAACACCGCGCGCGACGAAAGCCTCCCTGAGGGGTCAGAATAGCTATCGCAACGCCGATAGTGACCACCCTGACGCAGCCACGTAGAGTGCGGCTCGTCACTGCCGCCCAACGCCCGGAGGAAAAACATGCCCTGGTATTTCTGGCTTATTCTGCTCGTCGCGCTGGGCTCGATCGTCGGTAGCCTGCTGATGCTGCGCTCGACGGCAAAGAAGATTCCCCTGACCGAAGAACAGAAAAAACGCATCGCTCAACGCAATGCCGAGGCGGACGCGCAGGACTCCCGCGACCGCTAAAAGTCGATAGAACGCAGTCGCTCGAGCCAGTGGTCCGCGCAATTTACGATGATTTTGCCGAGCGGTAGTGGCACCATGCCGCCATTGCCGCGATCCAATGCAGTGCTGGCAGGAATCCCCTCATGCAAACTCTCCTTCCCGACGATGGCCCGGTAAAACCGAAGGCCAGCTCGATTTTCGCTCGCCGCATTCTTCCTGGCATGGTCGCCCTACTGGTCATCGCCCTCATTGTGGCCGCTGCCGCACTCATCCACATTGCCCGGAGAATCGATCAGGATGCACTGCAGCAAAGCCACTTCCTCGTAGGCAAGGCGCTGCAGGCACAGCACGACTGGATGAACCGCTCCATCGTCGACTATGCGTTCTGGGGCGACGCCTACATGCATCTCAACAGGCAGGTCGACCTCGACTGGGCTTATACCCAGGCCAATCTCGGCCCATCCTTGTACAAGGACTTCGACTACGAGGTCGTGCTGGTCATCTCTCCGGCAGGCGATACGGCCTATTCCGTAGTTCGCGGCGAACTCCAGACAATCGACGGTTTCGAGTTTCTCCACGGTTTACCGCAACTGCTGGCGCGGGCCCGGGAAGCTGTCGAGGAGGAATCGGGCGTCTCCGCCCTGCTCTGGGCTGACGGTCAGCCGGCGCTGGTCGCCGCAGCCGCGCTGACCACCGGTGGTACGGATATCGACGAGGACGAAGGGCCGGCGTCGATTCTGTTGTTCGTCGACCTGCTGGACGCCGAGCGGCTGGCGGAGATCGGTGAGCAGTATGCGATCGAGCATCTGCGCCTGGCTCCAGACTCAACGCCAACCGATGATCCGCGCATCGAGCGGCCTCTGGAGAATGGCTCGACCATCCAGCTCACCTGGACGCCGGCGCAGCCGGGGCGCCTGCTGCTGTGGGTTACCCTGCCAATCCTCGCGGCCGTGGCCCTGGGGCTGGGGCTGCTCGCCTGGTTGCTCATTCGCCATGCCTTGCGCAGCCTGCACTTGCTCGACATCAGCTATGCAAGGCTGGCCGCCAGTCGCAGCGCGCTGGCGGAAAGCGAGGAGCGGTTTCGCGACGTCGCCGAGGCCGCTTCCGATTGGATCTGGGAAACCGACGCGCAAGCTCGGCTGACCTTCCTTTCCAATCGCTTTCGCCAGATCACCGGACACGAATCCAGCCAGTGGCTGGGCCGCCCGTTGCTCGAACTGCTGATCAGCGACAGTGCCGCGCTGCAGAACTGGCTCCAGGCACCACAGGTCGCGCCACTGCGCAGCAGCTATCGTGCCGCCGATGGCTGCGAGCGTTTCTGCCGGCTGGCTGCCCGCGCCATCCATCAGGACGACAAGCTGGTCGGCTATCGCGGCACCGCCAGCGACATCACCGAGGAAACCAAGGCGCAAGCTCGCGTTCAGTACCTCTCTCAGCACGATGCCCTGACCGGCCTGCCCAACCGCAGCCGGCTGCGCGACTACCTGGATCAGAATCTGGCGGCGCTTCGTAGCGGCTCGGCGCTGACACTGCTCTACATCGACTTGGACCGCTTCAAACCGGTGAATGACACCCTCGGTCACGCCGCTGGCGACGAAGTACTGATCGGCGTGGCATCCCGCCTGCGCCAACACACCCGCGACGGCGACCTCGTGGCGCGGCTGGGCGGTGACGAGTTCGTCGTCGCGCTCCACCGGATGAGCGAAGACACCGATATCGACCGTCTCTGCAACCGCATCATCGAGGCAATCAGCGCGCCCTTCGTCTACGAGGACCAGCAGATCAATATCGGCGCCAGCATCGGCGTAGCCCTGGCACCCGACGATGCCAACCAGGCCAACGAACTGCTGCGTTGCGCCGACATTGCGCTCTACCAGGCAAAGGATGCAGGCCGGGGAACCTGGCGTGCCTATGGCCGGGAGATGGATCAGCGGCTGCACGAGCGTTTCCAGCGCGAAGAGGCACTGCGCGTCGCGATTGCCGAGCAGCAGCTGGAGGTCTACTACCAGCCGCGCTACCTGAGCCAGGGCATGCAGATCATCGGCGCCGAGGCACTGGTGCGCTGGAATCACCCCGAGCGCGGGCTGCTACTGCCGGAGCAGTTCATTCCACTGGCCGAAGAAACCGGGCTGATCATTCCGCTCGGGCGCTGGGTGCTGCATCAGGCCTGCAGCCAGGCGACCCGCTGGCCAGGCGATACGGTCGTCTCGGTCAACCTCTCGCCATTGCAGCTGCATGATGATCGGCTGCTCGATGAGATAGCCCATGCGCTCGGCGAGAACGGCCTGCCAGGGGAGCGGCTGGAACTGGAGGTTACCGAGAGTGCACTGCTACGGGAAACACAGGGCACGCTGGACCAGCTCAAGCGGATCAAGGCGCTCGGCGTACACCTGGCCGTGGATGACTTCGGCACGGGCTACTCGTCGCTGACCAGCCTGCGCCACTACCCCTTCGATGTGATAAAGATCGACAACAGCTTCGTCGCCGGTATCGGGCAGTCGATGGAAGATCATTCGATCGTACGCGCCTTGATCGAACTGGGCCGCGGCCTGCAGATGCGCGTGACGGCCGAGGGCGTGGAAACCGAGGAACAGCTGCGGCTGCTGAAAGACGACGGCTGCACCGAGGTGCAAGGCTTCCACATGAGCCACCCGATGCCGGCCGATGAACTGCAGCGGCTGCTATCGCAGCTGCCAGCCAGGGACTAAAGCTCAGACCGGCGAACGCATGCACCTCAGCGCTTGAATTCGAGGCGAATCTCCGCGCCCTCGATGAGCTCCTCGTCTTCTGCCTCGCCGGAAATCAGCCGGCCGCCGATCTGCATCGATCGCGACGGCCCGCCACCCTCGAAAAGCGGCGGCAACAGACGCATCGATTCATCACCCGACCCAGGCGCCAGCTCCTCGACCAGCTCCTCGGGCAAGCGCAGATCGAGTTCAGGCTCGGGCAGTTCGACCTTCGCTGGCGGCGGCGTGGATCGCTTGGCCGTCGAGGGCTGCGGCGCCGGGGCAGGTGCCTCTACCTCGGGAACGGGTTCGGGCAGGCTGATCTCCACTTCCGGCGGCTCGGCATCGGAGGTTTCTTCGATTGGCGCCAGCTCGATATCAAGATCAGGCGGCACCTCTTCCTGCTCGACGATACTCTCCGGTTCCGAGGGCTGCTCGACCGGCGCGGGCGCACGCGATGAGGTCGATTCGTCGTCCCCGCATCCCCCCAGCAAGGCCAACGACAGCAATAACAACAGCGGCCTTCGCATCCGATCGCTCCTTACAGCGGCAGGTTTGGGGCGCTACTGGGCATCCCGGCACAGTTCCGAAGCCAGCTGCCCGAGTGTCCGCAGCGCCCGCTCGGTCTCGTTATTCCAGGGCAGCCCACAGTTGAGACGAATGCAGTGGTTGAATTGTTCAGTGTTGCTGAAGATCAGTCCCGGCGCGATGCTGATGCCCCGCTCCAGTGCCCTGACGTGCAGGTCCTGGGTATTGACCCGCACCGGCAGGCTGACCCAGAGAATGAAGTTGCCCTTGGGGCGCGTCATTTGTGTGCCTTCCGGGAAGTAGCGCTGTACCGCCAGCTGAAACGCGCTGAGATTCTTGCGGTACTCCTGGCGGATGGCACGCAGGTGTCGATCGTACCCCCCGTTCTCCAGATAAGCCGCCACACCCATCTGAGTGACGCTGCACGCCGAATGGGTGCTGAAGGTCTGCAGGCGTTCGATCTCGGCCTGATGGCGCCCGGCGATGACCCAACCGATGCGCACCCCCGGCGACAGCGTCTTGGAAAAGCTGGAACAGTAGATGACACGGCCGTCCCGATCATTGGACTTGAGCGCCTTGTACTGGCCCTGGTCGAACATCAGTTCACCATAGATATCGTCCTCGACGATCTGGATGTCGAAACGTGCCGCCAGGCTCAGCAGCTGCTTCTGGCGGTGGTCAGGCATGCTCACGCCCAGCGGATTGCTCAGGCGCGCGGTCAGCACCAGCGCCTTGATCGGCCACTGCCCTGCCGCAAGCTGCAGCGCCTCAAGGCTCATTCCGGTATCCGGGTCGCTGGGTATCTCGATGACCTTCAGACCGAGCAGATCGGCCAGTTGCAGCAAGCCGTAATAGGTCGGCGACTCGGCGGCGATGAGATCGCCCGGCTTGGTCAGGACCCGCAGTGACATCTGCAGCGCGTCGACGCAGCCGTGGGTGATGACGATCTCGCTCGAATCCACCACCACACCGGCATCGCGCATGCGAATCGCCACCTGGCGGCGCAGAGGCTCGTAGCCCGGGCTGAACATGTAGCTGAATGCCCGAGGGCTGTGAAACCGCGTGACCTTGGCCAACTGCTGGTGCAACGCCCGCACCGGCAGGTAATCCACATGCGGCACAGCCGCCCCCAGCGGAATCAGCCCCTCGCGGCGCGACTCGCTGAGCACCTGATTGATGATGCTGCTGCGGGTGACCAGTTTCGGCCGCTCGACCTGGGCAATATCCGGGGTCGGCGCAGTGAGTACGGGCGTCTGGTGGACGTAGAAGCCGGACTGCGGGCGCGCACGGATCATGCCCTGATCTTCGAGATTGGCGTACGCCTGCAACACCGTAGCGTGGCTGACACTCAGCTGTCGGCTCATCTTGCGTACCGACGGCACGCGCTCACCGGGGCGATATACGCCGCGCCGAATATCTTCGGCAAGCTGCTGGGCAATGCGCTGATAGAGCAACAGATTGGTCATCTCGCCGGTCTCCTGCCAACTGAACCGTAACAGTAGCGCACTGCTGGAGACCCAGACCAATACAGTTAGGTCACGTCTAGGCGAAACAGTCTGCTCAGATGGCCGCGCGACTAACGGTCGGGACCGAGATTGCCTTCCGCGTCGGAGAACAGGATCTCAACGCGACGGTTCTGCGCGCGACCGCGTGCCGAGGCGTTCTCGGCCAACGGAAAGCGCTCACCATAGCCGCGCACCTCTACCCGCTCGGCAGCGACGCCAAGATTGATCAGCAGATCCGCCACCGTTTGCGCCCGCGCCTGTGACAGCGCGAGATTCTCCTGGGCATCGCCGCGGCTGTCGCTGTATCCCTCGATGCGAATCTTGCGCTGCGGATTGAGCTGGAGGAAATGCACCAGCTTGAGCAAGGTGCGATTGGCCGTGTGGCTGAGGTCGGCACTGCCGGCACGAAACAGCACGTCGCCCAGCGTCATGACCATGCCGCGATCGGTTTCGCTGGCAGCCAGGCTCATCATCTGGTCTTCCAGCCAGCGACCCTGTTGCTCGGCGGTCATCAACCTGGCGTCCTGCAGCATGCGCCGCAGCCGGTCGCGCTCCATCTCCAGGCGTGCGACCTGTTCCTGATGCTGCAGCAGCTCACCCTGCTGCGCGGCGATTTCGCTGTAGCGCTGACTCAGGTAGGCGTAATGCCGGGCGTCGGCGGCGCCCCCCCAGTACTGGTTGAAACGCTCGGCGCGTTGCTGCGTTTCGAGCGCACGCTGAATATCCTTCGGCGCGCTGCGCTGGACCATGCTGTCCGCCTGAATGCGTTGCAGCGCGGCAGATGCGCGTTTCAATTCGAGCTCGGTCTGCGACGTCGAGCAACCAGCCAGTATCAGCCCAGCCAGGGCTATCGCGAACGCACTTCTCACCTGGCCTCCCCCAGCAACTGCCGTAGCCGCTGAATGCGACGATTCAGATCGTCGATCTGGGCCTCGCGCTTGTCCTTCAGAACCCTGCTCTCCGCCAGACGCGCATCCAGCTCTGCCTGCTCGGCCAACAGCCGAGCTTCGCGATTATCACCCGCCTCGAGTGCCGCCTGGGCCTTGCTCAACTTGCTTTCGGCCAGCACGAGTTCCTCGTACGCATCGGTTGCGCCTACGGAGCGCGCCTGGGCTACGGCCTGTGCGGTCAAACGCAATTGTTCTGTCGGAACAGGGTCACTGGCACAGCCAGTCAGGAAAACCAGGACCAGAAATGGGCTGGCGAGAAGTCGTTTCAACACGGCGAGTCCTACTTTTTCGAAGCCTTTGCCCGCTCTGACTGCTGGTTCTTCCAGACGGTCAGATTGTGCGCCACCAGTTGCTCGGGCACACCGGCGGCGCGCAATTCTGTCATCTTCCGCGCCAGTTGTCCGCGCAGCCAGGGATCATTGCAGGCCGAGTCGTGAGAAATGGCCAGGTGCATATCCTGGCCTACCACTGGAGGTTCGAGACGCTGCACCTTGTCCAGCAGCCCCAATGCATCAGCCGCCGCGACTGCACTGTACCGCTCATGCAGCAAGTAGTCGCCATTGCCCGCCACGATCCGCTTCAGCCCCTGAGCGAGGTCGGCGACCGGCTGCAATTGCAGGTGTTTTTTCGCGAAGGCGTCGAACTCGCTACCGAAGCGGCTGGTGCCAGCGATCAAGCCGGCGTGGCCTCCCAGATCTTCACGGCTGGCATAGAAGAAGCCGGGCTCATTGCGTACCCAGGCGACGGTCTGCAATTGCAGGATGGCCGGGTGGACGAAATCCAGTTCTTCGAGCCGCTGCACCGTCAGAGTCGCATCGGCCAGTACATCGACCCGACCACTGCGCACCTCTTCGAGCGCTTTGGTTCGGTCACCGGTGTAAAGCAGGTCCAGTTTCAGATCGAGCGAGTCGGCGATCTGCCCGAGCAGGTCCGCATTGGCCCCGATCAGACGCTTGGGGTTCTGCGGATCGCGCCAGAGAAAGGGAGGGTTGTCCGCTGCGCCAGTCGCCACCAGACGGTCGCACTTCCCCGCTGCCGCTGCCGTGAATGGCGTTGCCAACACCAGCGCGACCATGGCCAATTTCAACGGAAAAGCGAAACGCATGAAGATCCCCTTATTGCGCGAGTTAACTGATGCTGATCGAAGTTCGCCGATGGTACACCGGCGAACCCGCCGATCGCCCATGAAAAAACCCGCTACATGAGCGGGTTTCTTCAACAGCAATCAGCTTCAGACGAGCTTTTCCAGCTCCGGCACGATCTCGAACAGATCGCCCACCAGGCCGTAGTCGGCAACCTGGAAGATCGGCGCTTCCTCGTCCTTGTTGATCGCGACGATCACCTTGGAGTCCTTCATGCCCGCCAAGTGCTGGATGGCACCGGAGATACCGACCGCGATGTACAACTGAGGCGCGACAATCTTGCCGGTCTGGCCGACCTGCATGTCGTTGGGCACGAAGCCGGCATCGACCGCGGCGCGCGAGGCACCAACCGCAGCACCGAGCTTGTCGGCCAGCGAGTACAGGTGCTTGAAGTTGTCACCGTTCTGCATGCCACGGCCGCCGGACACGACGATCTTGGCGGCAGTCAGCTCAGGACGATCGGATTTAGCCAGCTCCTCGCCGACGAAGGCGGACTTGCCCGCATCGCCAGTCCCGGAGATCTGCTCGACCGCAGCCGAACCACCGGTGGCATTCACGGCATCGAAGCCGGTCGCACGCACGGTGATGACCTTGATGGCAGCGCTGGACTGCACGGTAGCGATGGCGTTACCGGCATAGATCGGGCGCTTGAATGTATCGGCGCTTTCAACGGCGATGATCTCGGAGATCTGATCGACATCCAGTTGAGCAGCAACGCGCGGCAGGAAGTTCTTGCCGTTGGTGGTCGCTGCAGCCAGCACGTGGCTGTAGTTCTTCGCCAGGTCGGCGATCAGCGGCGCGACGTTTTCCGGCAGCTGATTGGCGTAAGCCGCGTCGTCAGCGACCAGTACCTTGGCCACGCCTTCGATCTGCGCGGCTGCTTCACCGATGGCACCGCAGCCACTGCCGGCTACCAGTACGTGGATGTCGCCACCGATGGCCTTGGCGGCGGCAACGGTGTTCAGGGTAGCGGCCGCGAGGACGGCATTATTGTGTTCAGCGATAACCAGGATAGTCATTTAGATTACCTTCGCCTCGTTCTTCAGTTTCTCGACCAGTTCAGCCACGGACTTGACCTTGATACCGGCGCTGCGGGCAGCCGGCGCTTCGACTTTCAGGGTCTTCACGGTAGACGTGGTGGTGACGCCCAGCGCATCTGGAGTCAGCGTTTCCAGCGGCTTCTTCTTGGCCTTCATGATGTTCGGCAGCGACGCGTAGCGCGGCTCGTTCAGACGCAGGTCGGTGGTGACGATCGCCGGCAGGCTGAGCGCGACGGTCTGCAGGCCGCCGTCGATTTCGCGGGTCACGTTGACCTTGTCGCCAGCCACTTCCACCTTGGAGGCGAAGGTGCCTTGGGCATAGCCAGTCAGTTCACCGAGCATCTGCCCGGTCTGGTTGTTGTCGCTGTCGATCGCCTGCTTGCCGAGAATGACCAGCTGCGGCTGCTCCTTGTCGACCACGGCCTTGAGCAGCTTGGCGACCGCAAGGGAGTTCAGTTCGTCGTTGGACTCGACCAGCACGGCGCGGTCGGCGCCCAGCGCCAGCGCGGTGCGCAGCTGCTCCTGAGCAGCGGTCGGACCGATGGAGACGACAACGATTTCGCTCGCCACGCCCTTCTCTTTCAGGCGTACGGCTTCTTCCACGGCAATTTCGCAGAAGGGGTTCATCGACATCTTGACGTTGGCGAGGTCAACGCCCGAATTGTCCGCCTTGACGCGAACCTTGACGTTGTAATCGACCACTCGTTTGACAGCTACAAGAACCTTCATGGATTCCTCGTTACTCTCCGGTGAATAGAATTCCGCCGAGGCGAACCGAGCCTTGCTCGTGGCTTGGGTTTTGATAGCCGCTGCCCTGTTCGGCGAGTGCAAACCGTCCGTATCTTGACCGCAGGCCGCGGACGGGGTCAACAACGCATATGACCCGTCATAACGACGCGGTTCGGGCGATTCTAACAGGCTTCCAGAAAATTCAAACAAACGTTTGTATTGGACCGATTCGAGCGTCTATATATAATGCGCCGGCCCGGCTCGGTCAGGGACCGATCACAGCCCTCCACCACTTATATAACAACCAAGCCCTGAGTAGGAGAAAGCCCAATGGAACGCGAATACATGGAATTCGACGTTGTCATCGTCGGCGCCGGCCCTGCAGGCCTATCCGCAGCCTGCCGCCTGAAGCAGAAAGCCGCCGACGCTGGTCAGGAAATCAGTGTATGCGTCGTTGAGAAAGGCTCCGAAGTAGGCGCCCATATTCTATCCGGCGCAGTCTTCGAGCCGCGCGCACTGAATGAGCTGTTCCCTGACTGGAAAGAGCTCGGCGCCCCGCTCAACACGCCGGTCAAGCGTGACGACATCTACCTGCTCAAGACCGCCGAAGCCGCCAGCAAGCTGCCCAATGCACTGGTCCCCAAGACCATGCACAACGAAGGCAACTACATCATTTCCCTCGGCAACCTGTGCCGCTGGCTGGCCCAGCAGGCCGAGAACCTGGGTGTCGAGATCTACCCAGGCTTCGCCGCTCAGGAAGCGCTGATCGACGAGAACGGCGTCGTGCGCGGTATCGTCACCGGTGACCTTGGCGTCGACCGCGAAGGCAATCCGAAGGAAGGCATGTACACGCCAGGCATGGAGCTGCGCGCCAAGTACACGCTGTTCGCCGAAGGCTGCCGCGGTCATATCGGCAAGCAGCTGATCAACCGTTTCCAGCTCAACGCCAACGTCGACCCGCAGCACTACGCTATCGGCATCAAGGAACTGTGGGACATCGACCCGGCCAAGCACGAGCAGGGCCTGGTGGTACACACCGCAGGCTGGCCGCTGAACGACGAAAACACCGGCGGCTCCTTCCTTTATCACCTGGAAAACAATCAGGTGGTCGTCGGCCTGATCGTCGACCTGTCGTACAGCAACCCGTATCTGTCGCCGTTCGACGAATTCCAGCGCTACAAGCACCATCCAGTGATCAAGCAGTACCTGGAAGGCGGCAAGCGCGTTTCCTATGGCGCACGTGCGATCGCCAAGGGCGGCATCAACTGCCTGCCGAAGATGGTATTCAACGGTGGTGCACTGATCGGCTGCGACGCCGGCACCCTTAACTTCGCCAAGATCAAAGGCAGCCACACGGCGATGAAGTCCGGCATGCTGGCTGCCGAAGCCGCTGCGGACGCACTGCTGGCCGGACGCGAAGGTGGCGACGAGCTGACCGCGTACGAAGAGGGCTTCAAGTCCAGCTGGCTGTACGACGAGCTATACAAGAGCCGCAACTTCGGCGCTGCCATTCACAAGTGGGGCGCAATCAAGGGCGGCGCGTTCAACTTCATCGATCAGAACATCTTCGGTGGCAAGATCCCCTTCACCCTGCACGACACCAAGCCGGACTACGCCTGCCTCAAGACGGCTGCAGAGTCGAAGAAAATCGACTACCCCAAGCCGGACGGCAAGCTGAGCTTCGACAAGCTCTCCTCGGTATTCCTCTCCAATACCAACCACGAGGAAGAGCAGCCAGTTCACTTGAAACTGACCGACCCGAGCATTCCGATCGAAAAGAACCTGCCGATGTACGACGAGCCGGCACAGCGTTACTGCCCGGCCGGCGTTTACGAGGTCGTGAGCAACGACGATGGCAGCAAGCGCTTCCAGATCAACGCGCAGAACTGCGTGCACTGCAAGACCTGCGACATCAAGGACCCGGCGCAGAACATCACCTGGGTCGCGCCCGAAGGTACCGGCGGGCCGAACTACCCCAACATGTAAGACCAGCAAAAAAGGCTCCCTCGGGAGCCTTTTTCGATCATGGGTAACGAAACAGCCGGCGCACTACTCAGCGGCGCCAATCGGGAAGAACGTCCCGCCACTCCACACACCGAGGTAATCCTTGCCATCTACCTTGCCGGGCACCGCCAGCTCCACAAGCTCATAAAACACATTGCGATGGATCAGTGCCTCGAGGTTGGCACGCACATGCACATATGGCGCCGGCTCCTGCGTTTGCGGGTCGGTGACAACGCGCAAAGGGTGCTCTTCACCAGCCTCGACCTCGTCCTCGACATTGGTGATAAAGCGCAGGCTTTGCGTCTCACCCTCGCCACTGACTTCCAGCCGGACCGCAACGAAAGGCGCATCTTCGACCTGGATACCGACCTTCTCTACCGGTGTCACCAGGAAGTAGTCGTCGCCGTCGCGGCGAATCACCGTGGAAAACAAACGCACCATTGCCGGCCGCCCGATCGGCGAACCCTGGTAGTGCCAGGTCCCGTCGCGCGCGATGCGCATGTCCAGATCGCCACAGAACGGAGGGTTCCACAGATGCACCGGCGGCAACCCTTTCTTCTTCCCGCCAGCGGACAGCTGCGCAAGCAGATCCCCAGCCTTGCCTGTATCGGTCATTCGGTCCTCCTCGATTGAATGAGGTAATCGCCTGTTCCCGATACTGCCACATCGCTCAACGTGACAGGCCCAACAACCGACGAGCATAGTCCTGCAGCGGCGGACGCAAGAGTTGCTCCGGCTTTGCGTCGTAGATGCCGAGCACGCCGCCACGATTACGAATGCGAGCGGTATCGACCAGATAGCGAGTTCCGGTTTCCACCAGCATCAACTGCACCACGCCGGAATCGACACCAAGGCGATCCAGTGCGCGCTGATCGTTCAGCTCGTCGAAACTGCCGATGCGATCATCAGCCGCGGCAAACCGCAGATACAGCAGATAATGCGCGCCCATTGCCGACGCTTCGGCCAATGCCTCCTCGAGCCCGAGCGGGCCACGGGCTCGACGAACCATTGGGAAGTACTCGACAAACCCGCTGAAGGCCTCTTCGGCCACGACGTTCGGCCGCGGGTATGCGTCTCCGGGCGGCACGAAATGTCCCTGCGCGATATAGATGAATGAGTCCGCCTGCAGGCGCCAGGAGTTGGAACGACGGGTTTCGCTGTGATCCAGAATTCCGGCATCGCGAAGGTGATAACGGGTACCCTCCGCCATGTCGCTGACCTTCATGCAGCCAGAAAGCATGAGCAATGCAAGCAAGCCAGGCACTGCCAGTAACAGAAATCGCATGAAACTCACCTCATAGAGCCGGCGACGAAAAACCGACGATTCGACAGCCAATGCAGCATCCACGCCACTTCCAGCACCGAGGCGAGCCGGTTCAGCTGGATGCTTCTTGACTCCCCGCTTGAACGAGGCGGCTACAGCCCTCGCTGCCACTCCTGACGCAACGGAGCGTTACGCGGGTCTTCGATGGCCTCACGTACCCGACGCAGCAGGCCAGGCTTATCGGCACCCAAAATGCCCTTGAGCACCAGATAATTGGACGCGTGATCGCTGCGAAAAACCGTATCGGTCAGCTCCAGATCCTCCAGCAACCACTCCAGTTCGCGAAACAGATCGGCCGGCACCAGCGGCTCGAAATCCTCGAAGGTTTGCCGAAAACGCGCTTCACCCTGCGGAAAACTGACCACCAGCGTGGACAGAAACTCGGGCTGCGCTGCATTCATCAGCCGCGCCGAATTGCGTGCGTGCTGGCGACTCAGTTGGCGACCGCCAAGCCCGTTGAGAATCATCACCGAGCGTGCGATGCCCGCCGCCCCCAGCTTATCCAGCGCGCTGAGCGTCGATTCGTAGGTCTCACCCTTGTTGACCAGCGCCAGCACCTCATCGTCGCCGGACTCGGCGCCGACATAGGCCATGCCGAGCCCCGCATCCGCCAGTTCCTGCAGCTCGGCAACCGACTTCTTGCGCAGGTTGCGTGGCAGGCAATAGCTTGAGACACGTTGAACTTCGGGCAGGCACTGGCGGATCTGTTCAAGGATTCTCAACAGCCGGTGGGTCGGCAACACCAAGGCGTCACCATCGGCGAGGAATACGCGTTGCACGATCAACTGCTCGCCGCAACGACGGATCTCGTCGAGCACCTCCGCCTCATCGCGAGCACGAAACTTCTTCTGCGGCGAGGTATACATCTCACAGAAGGTACAGCTGTTCCAGGAACAACCATTGGTCACCGGCAGGATCAGCGAATGCGCCTCGCTGGGCGGCCGAAATACCGGCTCGATGTAGCGGATGGGAAACTCGCTCACGTTCATTGCGTCCACGCCTGTTCAATCTTCACGCTGCCGCCAATTCAGTCACGCTTGCGCTTGTTGCGATATCCATGAGGAACTGGAAGAAGCCGTCCTGATCTTCCAGCACGTTGCTCCAGAACGGCGAGTGGTACAGCGCCACCGCACCATGCACCAGCGCCCAGGCGGCGCAATAGTGGAAATACGGCGGCACGTCTTCCAGCTTGCCTTCGGCAATACGGCCTTTGATCAACTGGGTCAGATGTTCGAAGTTGGAGGCGCGGATGCTGTGCAGCTGCTCGACCATTTCCGGCACCTGATTGCCCTTGACCACTTTCTCCTCGAGGCGGTCGAACAGCCGATAGCGCTGCGGGTCGCGCATGCGGAACTCGAAGTAGGCGCGCGAAAGCGCTTCCTTGTCGCGGTCCAGGTCGGGAGAGTGGAGGATCTGGTTCAGGTCGCGCTCGTAGTCCAGCATCAGCCGCAGGTAGATTTCGGCCTTGGACTTGAAGTGCTTGTAGATCGTGCCTTTGCCGATACCGACCGCATCGGCAATCATCTCGACAGTAACGCTGTCCTCTCCCTGGTCGAGAAAAAGCTGCAACGCGGTATCGAGGATTTCCTGTTCGCGGCGACGAAATTCGCGGACCTTACGAGGTTCATTCTGCATAGGAAGGCTGCTTGAGGTGAAAAACGAAGCAGCCATTATGCCTAACCGGTCATGAAATGCACGGGACATCCAACCATGATTCAAATAAATGACGAATTCCCGCAAATAGTCGGTTTGCGATATCTGAACCATGCTGCCGTCGCTCCCTGGCCCAGGCGGGCCGCTCGGGCCGTGAGCGCCTTTGCCGAGCAGAATGCAACCTTGGGCGCGCGCGACTACCCCGAATGGCTCACAGTGGAACGCAGCCTGCGCCAACGCCTGACGCGACTGCTCAACGCGCCGAGCAGTGCCGATGTGGCGCTGGTCAAGAACACATCCGAAGCGCTCTCATTCGTCGCCTTCGGGCTGGACTGGAAAAGCGGTGACCAGATCGTGATCAGCGACGAGGAGTTTCCGTCCAATCGGGTGGTCTGGGAGGCATTGCGGCCGCTCGGCGTGGAAGTCATTCAGGTCAGTCTCAAGGGTGTCGATCCCGAGGCTGACCTCCTTGCAGCGTGTGGTCCTCGGGTACGCCTGATGTCGATCAGCGCCGTGCAATATGCGAGCGGCATGCGGTTGGATCTTCCGCGCCTGGGCGAAGGCTGCGAGCAACGCGGCGTGCTTCTGTGCATCGATGCAATCCAGCAATTGGGCGCCTTGCCCTTCGATGTCCAGCAGAACCGTTGCGCCTTCGCCATGGCGGATGGTCACAAGTGGATGCTCGGCCCGGAAGGACTCGGTGTTTTCTATTGTCGCAGCGACCTACGCGAGCAACTGAAACTGCACGAGTACGGCTGGCACATGCTGGAGCACGCCGGCGATTACGACCGTAGCGACTGGGAGCCCGCACGCAGTGCCAGGCGGTTCGAGTGCGGCAGCCCGAACATGCTGGGGGCAATGGCACTCGAAGCCAGCCTGTCGCTGCTGGAGGACGTGGGGATGGAGCAAGTCGCCCGATCGCTGGACGAGCGAATCGAGTGGCTGACTCACGGGATCAGCAAGCTGAAAGGAGTAGAAACCCTCTCGCCAGGCCAAGCGGAGAGACGCTCCGGCATCGTCACGTTCCGCCTCGACGGTTGGCCCAATGCCACTCTGTTCGAGCGACTCAAGACTGAACAGGTGGTGTGTGCACAACGCGGCGGCGGCATCCGCTTCTCGCCACATTTCTACACGCCGGAGCACGTCATAGACGAAACGCTAGGCCTTTTGCATGACCTGGCTGCGCACTGAAGGCGATCAGCCAGCGAGACTTGTATTCCAAATGCGTTTAAAAATCAGGGAAATCCGCCGGCAAACCCGCGGAGCAGCGTTAATACTTGAGTAACTGGCCGGGCAATCCCCCCACTGCCCAGCCAGATGAGGTCGCTAGGATTGCGATTTCATACTCCTAATGGTCTTGGCCCGGCTTCCTTGGAAACCGGGTTTTTTTTGCTCTCAGGTCTGGGGCTGCGCCAGCAAACGAGTCCGCAGCCGGTAGCACAGCCAGAGAAACCCGACCCAGACCGGAATCGCGAACACCGACATGCGGATGCCGGGCAGCCACAGCATGATGACCAGGATCCCGCTGACGAAGGCCAGGCACAGGTAATTGCTCAGCGGGAACCAGAACGCCTTGAAGCTCGGCTCAACGCCCTGGCGCTGCATGGCGCGACGAAATTTCAGGTGCGCAAGGCTGATCATCGCCCAGTTGATTACCAGCGCAGCCACCGCAAGGGACATCAGCAGTTCGAGCGCGCCCTGCGGAAACAGGTAGTTCACCGCCACGCAGAGCAGGGTTACCAGGGCCGACACGCCCACCGCTAGCACCGGGACACCCCGGGCATTGATCTTCATCAGGCTGCGCGGCGCATCGCCCTGCTCTGCCAGGCCGTACAGCATGCGGCTGTTGCAATACACGCCGCTGTTGTAGACCGAAAGCGCAGCCGTCAGCACGACGAAGTTCAGCAGATGCGCCGCCGCATCGCTGCCGATCAGCGAAAATATCTGCACGAAGGGGCTGCCGCTGTAGGGGTCGCCCGCGGAGCCCAGCGTCTGCAACAGCGCGTCCCAGGGATACAGCGCCAGCAGCACCGTCAGCGCGCCTATGTAGAAGATCAGAATGCGATAGACGACCTGATTGATCGCCTTGGGAATCACGGTTTTTGGCTCCGCCGCTTCTGCCGCCGTGATGCCGACTAGCTCCAGTCCACCGAAGGAGAACATGATGATCGCCAGCGCCAGCAGCATGCCGCTGAAGCCGTTAGGGAAGAAGCCACCGTGCGTCCACAGGTTGCTGATGCTTGCCTGCTCGCCCCCCTGGCCACTGACCAGCAGGAAAAGCCCGAGCAGGATCATGCCGACGATGGCGGCGACCTTGACGATGGCAAACCAGAACTCGGCCTCACCGAAAGCCTTGACGTTGCTGAGATTGATCAGATTGATCAGCACGAAGAACGCAGCGGCTGTGGCCCAGGCGGGAATATCAGGCCACCAGAACTGTACGTACTTGCCGACCGCCGTCAGCTCGGCCATGCCCACCAGGACGTACAGCACCCAGTAGTTCCAGCCGGAAAGGAACCCCGCATAACCGCCGCCATATTTGTGTGCAAAATGGCTGAACGACCCTGCGACCGGCTCCTCGACGATCATCTCCCCCAGCTGGCGCATGATCAGAAAAGCGATGAAGCCGCCGATCGCATAACCCAGGATCATCGACGGGCCGGCACTTCTCAGAACTCCGGCCGAGCCCAGGAACAGTCCCGTTCCAATCGCTCCGCCCAGGGCGATCAGCTGGATATGGCGATTCTTCAGACCGCGCTGGAGCGGTCCGGTGTGCAGCGTTTCAGCGGTCATACGCCACCTTGTGGATCTTCAGGGCAAGAAAAGCGCCGCTCGTGTCGGCGAGAAAGAAGGCAGCGCACCGGACGTGCTGGAAAGCATCAACCCTGCGCGGCGGCGACGTCAGCTGCGCACCCTGGCCAGCGGGAACAGTGTCTTGAAGTTGGCAGTGGTTTGCTCAGCCAGAGCCTCGAACGGAACGCCACGCAACTCCGCAACAAACTCGGCGACCTCCCGCACATACTGCGGCAGGTTGGCTTTGCCACGGTGGGGAACCGGCGCCAGATACGGCGAATCGGTTTCGACCAGCAAGCGATCAGCCGGAACTCTGCGGGCCACATCGCGCAGCGCATCGGCATTGCGGAACGTGACGATCCCCGACAGCGAGATATAGAAACCGAGATCAAGCGCAGCCTTGGCCATGTCCCAGTCCTCGGTAAAGCAATGCAATACACCCGCCTGCGGCAGCGCCGCTTCACGCAGCAGATCCAGCGTATCGGCGCGGGCAGCCCGGGTGTGCACGATGACCGGTTTGCCGGTCAGCCTGGCTGCTTCAAGATGCAGCCGGAAGGACTGCTGCTGCATCTGCGCAGCTTCGGGCTCGTAGTGGTAATCCAGACCGGTTTCACCAATGGCAACCACATGCGGATGCTGGAGCTCGCCAAGCAACCAGTCCAGCACCGGCTGGCTCGTCGGCTCGAGATCCAGAGGATGAACACCGATCGAGCAATCCACGTCGGCATGGCGCTCGGACAGCGATCTGACCGTCGCTGCGTTGTCGGCGCTAACGCCGATGCAGAGGAAATGCCCGACACCGCGCGAGCGCGCAGCGTCCAACGCGGCATCCAGTGAACCGTCATGTGCGGTCAGGTCGAGTCGGTCAAGGTGACAGTGGGAATCTACCAGCATGAAATGCACTACTTGTATCGCGAAAAAGGGGCGATTGTAGAGCAAATGGCCGGTCGTCAGGAAAGGCCAACGAACACCCTGCCGTCTGGCGAGGGATGACGTTCAGTGACTCAGAGCGTTACATCGTGTGGGTCGGGCGGTCGGATTTGAGCGCACCGGCCAGATAGGTTTCGATCTTGTTGCGTGCAGTACTGTCGCCTTCGTTGAACTGCACGCCAATTCCCGCGGCGCGACTGCCCTGGGCACCCTTTGGGGTGATCCAGACGACCTTGCCGGCAACGGGAATCTTTTCCGGCTCGTCCATCAGGTTGAGCAGCATGAACACTTCGTCGCCAAGCTTGTAGCTCTTGTTGGTCGGGATGAACAGACCACCATGCTTGATGAAGGGCATGAACGCGGCATAGAGCACCGACTTGTCCTTGATGGTCAGGGACAGGATGCCATTACGCGGACCAAGATTTGCTGGCAGGCTCATGCGGTGTTCCTAACGAAAATTCCAGTCGATTCTAGCCCGCGCCGGGCAGCGTTGCCCACTGCACCAGCAGCGCTTCGAGAAGCAACACACGGTTGAGGTTGGCTTTGCCTAGCACTTTTTGCCGATGTTCGAGCAGCCAGTCCTGCAGCGCCATCACTTTGTGTTGCGCTGACTTCTGCGCAAGGTACTGCAACACCTTCTGCATATCGGCTGCACCGAGCTCAGCATCATCACCGGCCATCTGATACCGCAGGATCAGATGCGTCCACTCGCAAAACCAGTCGAACAGCAGGATCAGCGGCAGCGCATTCCAGCCCTCAGCCAGCTGACTGGGTGACTGTTGCTGCTTGAGCAGCTTCTTCACGCTGTCGACAACCTGCGCGCGCAAGTCCAGTACTTTCTGCTCATGCAACTTCAAGGCGGCCAGAGGTGACCCCGCCGCCAGTGTCAGTAGCTGCTCACGCAGCTCCGCTGCCAGCTCGGGGAGCTGTCCAGCCAGCCAGTCGAGACTCTGTTGCCGTCCCGGCAGAGGGCAGGCCTGCTGCACGCAACGGCTCTTGATGGTCGGCAACAGGCGGCTCGGCTGGTGGCTGATGAGCAGCAGTACCGTATCGCCGGAAGGCTCCTCGAGGCTCTTGAGCAATGCGTTGGCCGCATTGAGATTCATCGCCTCGGCTGGCTCCAGCAATATCACCTTGCGCCCACCCAGCTGCGCAGTCTGGGTGACGAAGCCGACCAGATCTCGAACCTGGTCGACCCGTATGGCCTTGTCGACCTCTTCCGGCTCGAGGATGTAATGGTCGGGGTGCGTATGTGCAGCCAACAGCTGACAAGCCTTGCATTCACCACAGGCCGTGGCGTTCACGGGCCGCTGGCAAAGCAGCAGCGCCATCAATTGCTCGGCTAGCTGCCGCTTGCCGATGCCGCCAGGACCGTGCAGCAGGTAAGCGTGAGCATGCTGCGTACGCCCTGCCAGCTGCCGCCAGAGCTCCGCCTGCCAGGGGAGGACGTCAGCCATCGAGGCGCCCCATCAGGTCGGGAATCAGGGCCTGTACATCCTGCTGCACGACATTCAATGGCTGCCCTGCATCGATGATTCGATAGCGCGACGGCGCAGCCTTGGCGCGCTCCAGATAGGCGCGCCGTACCGATTCGAAAAAGCGGAGGCCTTCCTGTTCGAAGCGATCCAGACGACCGCGCGCCGCAGCACGGGCCAGCCCCACCTCGACCGGCAGGTCGAAGATCAAGGTCAGATCAGGTCGCAGCTCACCCTGCACGAAGGCTTCCAGCTGGGCGATCCGCTCGATAGAGAGCCCTCGACCCCCGCCCTGATAGGCATAGGTGGCATCGGTGAAACGATCGCAGAGCACCACCGCCCCGCGCTCCAGTGCCGGGCGTATGACCTGCGCGAGATGCTGAGCACGTGCGGCGAAGACCAGCAGCAACTCGGTATCCACCGCCATCGGCTCGTCGGCCGGGGTGAGAAGCAGCTCGCGGATACGCTCGGCCAGCGGCGTCCCGCCGGGCTCACGGGTCAGCACGACATCCACGCCACATGCGCGCAGGCGCTCGGCGAGATATTCACGATTGGTGCTCTTACCGGCCCCTTCAGGGCCTTCGAGGGTCACGAAGAGTCCTTTCATTGCACGTTTCCGTTGTCCGCCGATGCCTGCCGTGGCGGCGGGCTGGAGCGGTAGTCGGCACGGCGCTTGAGCTGATACTCGCGCACCGCACGGTTGTGCTGATTGAGCGTATCGCTGAAAACATGGCTGCCATCGCCACGGGCGACGAAGTAGAGACTGGTGCCATCCGCCGGATGCAGCGCGGCGTGAATCGCCTCGCGCCCGACCATCGCGATCGGGGTCGGCGGCAGGCCGGCATTGGTGTAGGTATTGTAGGGTGTCGGCGTGCGCAGATCGGTGCGGGTGATCCGGCCCTTGTACTTCTCACCCATGCCGTAGATAACGGTTGGGTCGGTCTGCAGCAGCATGCCCCGCGCCAGCCTGCGCACAAAGACGCCGGCAATCTCTCCACGCTCGCCGGGCACGCCGGTTTCCTTCTCGATGATCGAGGCCATGATCAGCGCCTGATAAGCGTCCTTGTACGGTAGCTCCCTGGCACGCTGCTGCCATTCCTCTTCGAGAACCTGCTCCAGGCGGGCGAAGGCACGGCGCAGCAGGTCCTCGTCAGATGTGCCGCGGGTGAAACGATAGGTATCTGGGAAGAAGCGTCCTTCCGGGTGCTGGCCAGATGCACCTATGCGCGACATGATTTCGGCATCAGTCAAACCATCCAGGGTTTGCTCCAGCTTGGGCTGACTCTGCAGGGCGCTACGCAACTGGCGGAAGTTCCAGCCCTCGACCAGGGTCAGACTGTATTGCACCACTTCGCCACGCTGCCAAAGCCCGATCATGTCCCGCGCCGTCATAGTGGGGGTCAGGCGATACTCGCCGGTGTGCAAGCTCTGCCCGGACAGGTTCAAACGCCAATACAAACGCAACCAGAAGGCATCCTCCAGTACGCCTTCGGCCTCCAACCGCTGAAGCACGCCACTGGGCGTATCGCCCGGACGCACGTCGAGCAGCAGGGCCTCGTCGGTAACGGCCAGAGGCTGCTCGAGCGCAGCATGCTGTTTCCAGGTGAACAGTCCGAGCGCAATCGCCGCCAACAGCAACCCTGTCAGCAGCAGAACAAGAATTTTACGGATCACGAATCACTCAACAGGTCGGCGACAACGGACTGCAGTTTACGGGTCAGCGGACCGACGGGCCAGACGCACTCGGCCAAAGCTGTCACGGGCCAGATGCCGTAAAGGCTGTTGCAGAGGAATACCTCATCGGCCTGCAAAAGCTCGGCATAGCTGATGTCGTCGATCACGACCGGGAGCCCGTGCTGTGCTGCGCGCGCAATGATCTCCGCACGCATGACCCCAGCGACTCCGCAACGAGTCAGCGGCGCGGTGCGCAGTTTGCCGGCTTCCACGATGAACAGATTGCTGAAAACGCCCTCCACCACCCGGCCGGACATATCGCGCATCAACCCTTCCGCGTAGACCGGATCATGCCACTCGGCACGCGCCAACACCTGCTCCAGGCGATTCAGATGCTTGATGCCGGCGAGTCGCGGTTGCTCGGCAAGCCGGGTCTCGCACGGAAATAGCCTGATGCCGGTTTCAGCATGCTGTGGCGGATAAGCTGGAGAGGACGAGCCTAACAGCAGACGCTGCGGCTGACACGGCTGTGGCGTTGCATAACCACGCTGTCCGGCGCCACGCGTGACGATGAGCTTGGCGACGCCCTGCCCCAGTGCCCGGCAGAAGCGCATCAGCTCATTGCGCAGCAGATTTGCATCAACGGGAATGGCGAGCCGCTCACAGCCATCTTGCAGCCGCTGCAGATGGCGTTCGACCAACCGCGCCTGGCCACCTGCGACGCGAATAGTCTCGAACAGCCCATCGCCGTAGGCCAGTCCTCGATCATGAATGGGCAGCCCATCACAGGGCTCCCCGTTCAGCCAGCTCAATGTCACTCGGCGAACCGGCGGAATACCAGCGAACCGTTGGTTCCGCCAAAACCGAACGAGTTGGACACCGCCACCTCAATCGGTCGGGGCTTGGCCTCGTGCGGAACGAAATCGAGGTCGCAGCCTTCATCCGGCTCATGCAGATTGATGGTCGGCGGCGCGACCTGATCACGAATAGCCAGAACACTGAAGATCGCTTCCACCGCACCGGCAGCACCCAGCAGGTGGCCGACCATGGATTTGGTCGAACTGACCGACAGCTCATAGGCGTGATCACCGAATACGCTGCGAATAGCAGCAGCCTCGGCCTTGTCACCTGCGGGAGTCGAGGTGCCGTGTGCATTGATGTAATGCACCTGATCGACATTCAACTGGGAGTCCTTCAGCGCATTGCGGATGCAGCGCGCAGCACCGGCGCCGTCGTCGGGCGGCGAGGTCATGTGGAACGCATCGGCGCTCATGCCGAAACCGATCAGTTCGGCGTAGATGTGCGCCCCCCGGGCCTTGGCATGCTCCAGCTCCTCCAGCACCAGCGCACCGGCACCATCGGAGAGAACGAAACCGTCACGCCCCTTGTCCCAGGGCCGGCTCGCAGCCGCCGGGTCATCGTTGCGGGTGGACAGTGCGCGTGCTGCCGCAAAGCCTCCGATACCAAGCCCACTGGCAGCCATCTCGGAACCGCCGGCCACCATGACATCCGCCTCGCCATAGGCGATGTTACGGGCGGCCATGCCAATGCAGTGGGTGCCTGTGGTACAGGCGGTAGCGATTGCATAGTTGGGGCCCTGCAATCCCAGATGGATCGACAGGAAACCAGACACCATGTTGATGATGGAGCCCGGCACGAAGAAGGGAGATATACGCCGCGGACCTTGCTCGATAAGTGCCTTGCAGCTGTTTTCGATATTGGTCAGGCCGCCGATACCGGACCCCATCGCGACGCCGATGCGCTCCCGATTGGCGTCAGTGACCTCCAGCCCGGAATCACGCACCGCCTGGAAACTCGCGGCAAGGCCGTACTGAATGAAGAGGTCGAGCTTGCGTGCCTCTTTTGCCGGCAGATACTGCTCGACATCGAAGCTTTTGATCGACCCGCCAAAACGAGTGGAATAGGCAGAAAGATCCATGTGCTCGATCAGGCCGATACCACTGCGGCCGGCGAGAATTCCCTGCCAGCTGCTTGGCACATCGTTGCCCAGTGGCGATAGCATGCCCATCCCGGTGACTACGACGCGTCTACGCGACACAGCGATTACTCCTATACCTAAACGTACTTGGCTCGGTTCCCGCCAAGACAGGAACCATCCCCGGCTGGGTGCAATGGAGCCCCCGCGACCTGGATGAATCCCTCTCAAAGAAAAGCCGCACTACCTCGTTCAAAGGCAGTGCGGCTGTTCCTGTTTCTGAAGCAGATTACAACTTACTGCGCGTGCGCGTTGATGTAATCGATGGCTTCCTGAACGGTGGTGATCTTCTCAGCTTGCTCGTCCGGGATCTCGGTCTCGAATTCCTCTTCCAGAGCCATCACCAGCTCAACGGTGTCAAGAGAGTCGGCACCCAGGTCTTCGACGAAGGAAGCGCTGTTGGTTACTTCCTCTTCTTTAACGCCAAGTTGCTCGGCAACGATTTTCTTGACGCGTTCTTCGATGGTGCTCATACCTTGTTTTCACTCCTATGGAAAAATCAGGCAGCTGGTTTGCGCGGTAGTGTATAGAAAGCGTTTTCCGCATTTCAAGCTGGAAGCAGGCAAGCATGACGCCGCCTTCAACCTTCTGTCTATAAACCAGCTGCGGTTTTATAGCTAATTTAAAGACAGCCTCTAAGACTGTCCTCCTGCGTAGGGCGTCACACTCAGCTCATGTACATGCCGCCATTCACCGGAACGGTAGCACCGGTGACGTAGGCAGCGCCGTCCGAAGCGAGAAACGCAACGACCTTTGCAATTTCTTCGGCCTGACCGAGACGTCCCAGGGGAATCTGCCCCACGAGCGCATCACGCTGGGCTTCCGGCAACTCGCGAGTCATGTCGGTATCGATGAAACCAGGCGCCACGGAATTCACCGTGATACCACGAGAACCGACCTCACGAGCCAATGCACGGCTGAAACCCTCCAGACCGGCCTTGGCTGCCGCGTAGTTTACCTGTCCGGCGTTGCCCATGGCACCAACCACCGAACCGATATTGATGATTCGACCCCAGCGAGCCTTGGTCATGCCGCGCAGCACGGCCTTGGAAAGGCGATACAGGCTATTCAGGTTGGTGTTGATGACGTCATGCCACTCATCATCCTTCATGCGCAGCATCAAGTTATCGCGGGTAATACCGGCATTGTTGACCAGAATTGCCGGCTGTCCGAGATGCTGCTGAATGTGCTCAAGAGTGCTGCTGACAGATTCATCGTTGCCAACATCGAGCACCAGCCCAGCGCCTTCGATGCCGTTTTCCTTCAGTGTCTCGGCGATGCGCTCGGCGCCGGTTGGCGTGGTCGCAGTACCAATTACGATCGCGCCCTGGCGGCCCAGCTCAAGGGCAATGGCCTGGCCAATACCGCGGCTCGCGCCGGTTACCAACGCCACCTTACCTTGCAGATTCATAGCATTCTCCTTGTTCAAGCCAATGCGGCACGAGCGGCCGCGAAGGCCTCGGGGGTATCCAGATTGTAGGTGCTGACGCCCTTGACGCAGCGTTTGTTGAGGCCCGACAGAACCTTGCCGGGTCCGCACTCGACCAGCGAAGTGACGCCGCGGTCTCCCAGAGCAACCATGGACTCGACCCAGCGCACCGGACTGTAGAGCTGTGCCAGCAGATCACGCTTGAGCACTTCCAGATCCGCGACGACTGCTGCGCTGACGTTCTGCACCAACGGAATCTGCGGCGCTTGCCATTCGATCGACTCCACCGAGGAAGCGAAGCGTTCGGCAGCCGGACGCATCAGATCGCAGTGAGAGGGGACACTCACCGGCAAAGCCATCGCACGCTTGGCACCTTTGGCCTTGCACGCTTCGATCGCGCGCTCTACCGCCGCTGCACTGCCGGCAATCACCACCTGACCCGGAGCGTTGAAGTTGACCGCACTGACCACCTCACCTTGCGCGGCCTCGGCACAGGCGGCCAATACATCGGCATCTTCCAGCCCGAGAATGGCGGCCATGCCGCCCTGCCCGGCCGGCACTGCCTGCTGCATCAATTGACCGCGCAATTCAACCAGCTTGATGGCGTCAGCGAACGGCAGGCTGCCCGCCGCCACCAGAGCGGAGTACTCACCGAGGCTGTGTCCGGCAACGAATGCGGGCTGCGCGCCGCCTTCTGTCTGCCACAAACGCCAGATTGCAATGGAGGCGGCAAGAATCGCCGGCTGGGTCTTGTCGGTCTGATTCAGCTGTTCTTCCGGACCGGTCTGGGTCAACGCCCAAAGGTCGTACCCGAGCGCCGAAGATGCCTCGGCAAAAGTATCGACGACCACGCTTTGCTGGGCACCCAGCTCGGCCAGCATGCCAAGGGACTGAGACCCCTGACCGGGAAAGACGAAAGCAAGTGATGCGGACATGAAACGACTCTCTTGTGGTTCTGTTCGTCTGAAGAATACGCCAGGGACCGGCGTCGCGAATTTCAGTTGGATGGCTGGCCACCATCTGCGGTCACATCATCCACATCATCGTACGGATGAGGTGGCCGCAGAAAATGCCCCAGCCTGCTCCTCAGTTGCCCAGGGAGATCATGCTCGACATCCTGCGCCGCGCGCCGGATCGCTGCTTTGAAGCCGTCCGCACCAGCACTACCATGACTCTTGACGACAATTCCCTGCAGCCCGAGAAAGCTCGCACCGTTGTACTGAGCCGGATTGAGATCCGCCCGCAGACGGCGCAACAACGGCAATACGACAGCACCGACAATACGCGCGCCAAGCGAACGCTTGAAAAGCGCCTCGACTCTGGCGACCAGCATCCCAGCCAAGCCCTCGCTGGATTTGAGCAATATGTTGCCGACAAAGCCATCGCATACGACCACGTCGGCTTCACCGCGATACAGCCCATCCCCCTCGATGAAGCCCTGATAGTTGAGATCAGCGGCCTGCTGCAACAGCAGCGCGGCTTGCTTGACCTGCTGATTGCCCTTGATCTCTTCGGTACCGACATTCAGCAGCGCGACCCTAGGCTGCTGTCGTCCAAGCGATTCGGCCGCCACAGCCCCCATGACAGCAAACTGGAAAAGCTGCTCGGGCAGGCAATCGACATTTGCGCCCAGGTCCAGCAGCAGGCATGGGTCAGCCTGCGTAGGGAGCGCTGTCACCATCGCCGGCCGATCGATACCTGGCAGCGTTCTCAGAACCTGGCGCGCCAATGCCATCAGCGCGCCGGTGTTACCGGCGCTTACACAAGCATTAGCCTTACCGTCGCGAACCTGCTCGAGAGCAATACGCATGGAAGAGCGTGGCTTGCCACGCAAAGCCTGAGCCGGGCGTTCAGCCATACCAATGATTTCAGACGCATCGACGATTTTCAGGCGCGAACGATCGACCCCAGGATGCTGGGCGACAAGCTGTTCGAGAAGGGAAGATTGGCCGACAAGGACCAGATGCAGCGAGGGGCTTTCAGCCAGACAGGACAGACTGGCCGGAACAATGCAGTGGGGACCGAAGTCCCCACCCATTGCATCGATCGCGATGACCGGAGCGGACAAGGATTACTCGTCAGCGCCCTTGTCGATCACCTTGCGACCACGGTAGAAACCGTCCGGGGACACGTGGTGACGCAGGTGAACTTCACCGGTGCTCTTTTCCACGGACAGAGCGTTCGGCTCGAGAGCGTCATGGGAACGACGCATGTCACGGGCGGAACGGGATTTTTTGTTCTGCTGAACAGCCATTTGGATCAACTCCTAAACGTTTGGGTCACGCTTTAACTGCGCCAGTACGCTGAACGGGTTGGACCTCACTCGGTTCAGGCTCATCTGGCCCAACCGGCGGCTGGCAAATTTCAGGGTCATGGAGTGGAACAATCGGCAGAGCGAGCAACAGCTCGTCTTCGACCAGCGCCAGCAGATCCAGAGGATCCTCTCCCACTTCCAGCACGTCATACCCTTTGGGCAGGTGCTGGCTGCTCGCCCCTTCATTCACAACCGCGTAATCGCACTCGCTGTGAATCGGCAGAACAACCGGCTCCAGACAACGCTGGCAAATCATTTTGACTTCAACGTCGAGCTGACTACGGATAACCGCAGTACGCTGCTCGTCGCGCCCAAAGGCAAAACTGGCGCGCACCACACCCTGATCATCCTCAAGAGGATCGGCGAGCCGCTTCAGCTGCGACAATTGCAGCTCACCGGCTAGGGTGGCCGCTCGGTCGGCGAGCTTGCGCGGATCAACGTGCGGTGGTATCGGTCCTTTCAACATAAGCGCGGCATTCTAGGGACGCGCCCGCAGCCTGTCAAAGGAATTCCGCCCAGCTTCACGACGCAACGCATACAATCTCGCACCTATATATAAAGGAGGAATCATGTGCCGCCTGCTGCTTGCATCCAGCTCACCCTATCGACAGGAATTGCTCTCCCGGCTGGGACTGCCGTTCGAAAGCTGCACCCCGGATATCGATGAAACCCATCTACCCGGAGAAAGCGCCGAACAACTCGTAAACCGACTCGCCGAGCAGAAGGCCAGAGCGCTTGCCGAGCGGTATCCGAATCACCTGATTATCGGCTCCGATCAGGCTGCAGTATTGGACTCGAAGATTATCGGCAAACCGCACACGTTCGAGCGGGCAAAACAGCAACTGCAATCCGCCAGCGGCAACAGCGTCCGATTTCTGACCGGACTGGCGCTCCTCGACAGCGCGACAGGCAGAATTCAGACCGACTGCATACCGTTCACCGTACACTTCAGAGAACTAGATGAAGCCCGAATCGAGCGCTATCTGAGAATTGAAAAGCCCTACGATTGCGCGGGCAGTTTCAAGGCTGAAGGATTAGGAATCAGTCTTTTCCGCGCCACCGAAGGCGAGGACGCTACCAGCCTGGTAGGCCTTCCGCTCATCCGCCTGGTGGACATGCTACTGAACGCAGGCTACGACGTTCCGTGAGCGCGAGCCGGCTGCTATCGCAACACCGGCCCCTGCACCCCAACCAGAACAGCCAAGCGTTCGGCGACGCCAGCACCAAGTTTTTTGGTAAAACGATCCAGCGGCGACTCTTTGACAGTGAAGTCCACCAGCTCGGGCTCACCGATCACCTCGCGCGCGACATGCGCCGTACTTCCCAAACCATCGATCAGCCCGAGCTCCAATGCCTGCTCCCCAGACCAGATCAGACCTGAGAACAACTCCGGATGCTGCTCCTCCTGAAGGCGATCGCCGCGACCACGCTTGACGCTGTCGATGAACTGCTGATGGGTGGTAGCCAGCACGCCTCGCCAGAACTGGATCTCCTCAGGCTTTTCCGGCTGGAACGGATCCAGAAAAGCCTTGTGCTCACCCGCCGTATAGACACGCCGCTCGACGCCGAGCTTTTCCATGGTTTCAACGAAGCCAAAGGTGGCCGCGGTTACACCGATCGACCCCACCAAACTGGACTTGTCAGCATAAATCTCGTCCGCAGCGCTAGCGATGTAGTACGCACCCGACGCCCCCAGGTCGGTAATAACCGCATAAACCTTGATGGCCGGATATTCGCCGCGCAAACGCCGGATTTCGTCATATATATAGCCCGACTGCACCGGACTGCCCCCCGGGCTGTTGATTCGCAGCACCACACCCTTGGTATTGGCGTCCTCGAAGGCCGCCCGCAAGGCACCGACGACGTTATCGGCGCTGGCAGGCTCTTCATCCGCGATCATGCCGCGCACATTGATGACCGCCGTATGACTACCCTCCGCGCCCTTGCTGGAACCAAACTGCAGCGCCGGGGAAAACAGGGCCAGCGCGCCGAACAGGTAAATGAAGGTCAATAACTTGAAGAAGATACCCCAGCGCCTAGCGCGCCGCTGCTCCTGAACCCCTGCAAGCAGCGTCTTCTCCAGCAGCTTCCAGCTGTTACGATCATTCTTGGACTCGTCTACCGGAGCCTTCCACTCATCCGACATTTGCATTCACCTCAGAAACCGCCAAGGAGCGCAGCCAATCACCAAGCTCCGAAAAATGATTGATCACAGTGCGCGGCTTGCACTGCTGCAGGATGTGCAGTGGTTGTGCGCCATAAGCGACAGCTACGCCATCCACACCCGCGCGATGAGCCATCTGCAGGTCAAACACCGAATCACCGACCATCAGCGCCTGCTCCGGACGAGCACCGCAGTGAGAAAGAATCTGGTGAATCATCAGCGGATCGGGCTTGCTTGCCGTCTCGTCCGAACAACGGGTGATATCGAAGAAGTCCTCCCACCCCTGCCCAGCCAAAACGCGATCAAGGCCGCGACGCCCCTTTCCAGTCGCGACAGCGAGCATATACCCGGCGTCACGGAACTCGGATAGCGCCTTGGCGACTCCCGGATAAAGAGCTGAAGGCTGGGTCTCCAGGGACAGATAATACTCGCTATAGCAGTGACGAAAATCCTCGATCAGCGCGACATCCGCCTGATCCGGATACAACACGCCAATCGCTTCCGGCAAGGCCAACCCGATGATGCCTTTGACCGAGGCATCATCGACCTGCGGCAAACCACAATTTTGCGCCGCAACATGTATCGACTCGACAATACGCCCGATCGAGTCGACCAGCGTGCCATCCCAATCAAATATCAGAACCCGGTACTCACTCACCGAGACGCTCCAGCGTTCGCGCCCACATTTCGTCGACGGGCGCCTCCAGGGATAACTCACCGCCATCAGGCAGCGGAACCTTCAGCGCGTATGCATGCAGGAACAATCGCTTGCCGCCTAGCTCGCGAATCTCGCGAGTGAACTCCTCATCACCGTACTTGCTGTCGCCGGCGATGCTGTGCCCGGCATGGCGCGCGTGCACACGAATCTGGTGCGTGCGACCGGTAACTGGCTTGGCCTCCACTAGTGTTGCGAAGTCACCAAAGCGACGAAGCACGCGAAACAATGTCAGCGCTTCCTTGCCATCCTCGGTCACCTCGACCATTCGCTCACCAGAGCGCAGCGTGTTCTTCAGCAACGGCGCATTGACCTGCTTCTTCGAGGTTTCCCAGCGGCCACGCACCAGAGCCATATAACGCTTGTCTACACCGTCACCGCGCAACGCCTGATGCAGGTGGCGCAACATGCTGCGCTTCTTGGCGACCATCAGCAGACCGGAGGTATCGCGATCCAGTCGATGCACCAATTCAAGCTCCTTGGCATCAGGGCGCAGCTGCCGCAAAGCCTCGATCACCCCGTAGCTGAGTCCGCTACCACCATGCACAGCTATGCCGGCCGGTTTATTCAGTACGATGAGCGCCTTGTCCTCGTGCACGATGGCCTTTTCCAGCCTTTCCAACAGTCCTTGAGCAAGCGGCTCAGGCTCGTCGCGCTCGGCCAGGCGCAGCGGCGGCACGCGCACCAGATCACCGGCTTGCAACTTGTACTCAGGCTTGATGCGCCCTTTGTTCACACGCACCTCGCCCTTGCGCAAGATGCGGTAGATCAACGTCTTGGGCACGCCTTTGAGCTGGTTGCGGAGAAAGTTATCAATGCGCTGGCCGGCAAGTTCCGGCGCGACCTCGAGTATTTGCACACCGGAGGTCTGGGAGGGGGTATTGGTCATCGTGGCATCATATCAATTTTCATGGAATTGAAGCACTTAAACATTGCTGTTATAGTCGCGAACGCCGCCAAAAGCGGTCAGGTCCAGGGATGCCAGCGATACCGCCAACCCAGACCGGCAAAAAAAATGTTCTAGGACGTGAGGCCGTCCGACGGAGCTTCCCTCAAGTAGCGGAGAAGTTGCGAAACAAGCCTTGAAGACATGATGCGTGCCCCCTATGGGAATCGCGATAATCGACAACCCGCTCCCCGGATTCTGCGAGCGGCACCCGATTTTCAAAGTATGCGTGTTGGGTGGAGATGCACAGCATCGGATTGCGTAGCAAAGGCTTTCACAGACGCTTCATTCCGTCCGCTACCGATGCCTGATTCCTCCTCCCGAACCATTGCTTCTGTTCCGACAGCAAGCAGGAGACGTCGTCGCGACGCCGGCCCATTTGGCCGCACATCGCTGGACACTGGAGTGCTTTACAACCATTCCTGACTCACCTGACACCGACCGCGAGAGTCGTGTGTGCCGAACGCCGTTTCCGGATGCCACGGAAACCGACGGTACTACATGAAAAGAATGCTAATTAACGCAACTCAGCCCGAAGAGTTGCGTGTCGCACTGGTCGACGGCCAACGTCTGTTCGATCTGGACATCGAATCAGGTGCCCGCGAGCAGAAGAAAGCCAACATCTACAAGGGCAAGATCACCCGCGTCGAGCCCAGTCTCGAAGCTGCTTTCGTCGACTTCGGCGCCGAGCGCCATGGCTTCCTCCCCCTCAAGGAAATTTCTCGCGAATACTTCAGCAAGTCGCCTGAAGGCCGCGTGAACATCAAGGACGTCCTGCGCGAAGGCCAGGAAGTCATCGTTCAGGTCGAAAAAGAAGAGCGCGGTAACAAAGGCGCTGCACTGACCACCTTTATCAGTCTGGCCGGCCGTTATCTGGTCCTGATGCCGAACAATCCGCGCGCTGGTGGCATTTCGCGCCGCATCGAAGGTGAAGAACGCAATGAACTGCGTGAAGCCCTGAACGGTCTCGATATCCCCGCTGACATGGGTCTGATCGTCCGCACTGCCGGCCTGGGCCGCTCCAGCGAAGAGCTGCAGTGCGACCTCGACTATCTGTTGCAGCTCTGGACCGCAGTCAAGGATGCGTCCCAGGATCGTCCCGCGCCATTCCTGATCTATCAGGAATCCAACGTCATCATCCGCGCCATCCGCGACTACCTGCGCCAGGACATCGGCGAAGTGCTGATCGACAGTGTCGAAGCACAGGACGAGGCATTGAGCTTCATCCAGCAGGTGATGCCGCAGTACGCCAGCAAGATCAAGCTGTACGAAGATTCCGTACCGCTGTTCAACCGCTTCCAGATCGAAAGCCAGATCGAGACGGCCTTCCAGCGTGAAGTAAAACTGCCTTCCGGCGGCTCCATCGTCATCGATCCGACCGAAGCATTGGTATCCATCGACATCAACTCGGCTCGCGCCACCAAGGGTGGCGACATCGAAGAAACCGCCCTGCAGACCAACCTGGAGGCGGCCGAGGAAATCGCCCGCCAACTGCGTTTGCGCGACATCGGCGGACTTATCGTCATCGACTTCATCGACATGACCCCGGCTAAGAACCAGCGCGCCGTCGAGGAGAAGATGCGCGAAGCACTGGAAGCCGACCGTGCACGTATCCAGGTCGGCCGCATCTCGCGCTTCGGCTTGCTGGAAATGTCCCGCCAGCGTCTACGCCCCTCTCTGGGCGAGACCAGCGGCATCGTCTGCCCACGCTGCAACGGCCAAGGCATCATTCGTGACGTCGAATCGCTGTCGCTGGCGATTCTGCGCCTGATCGAAGAAGAAGCCCTCAAGGACCGCACCGCCGAAGTTCGCGCTCGCGTGCCGTTCCAGGTTGCAGCGTTCCTGCTCAACGAGAAACGCAACGCGATCACCAAGATCGAGCTGCGCACCCGTGCGCGCATCTTCATCCTGCCGGACGATCACCTGGAAACGCCGCACTTCGAAGTTCAGCGACTGCGTGACGACAGCCCAGAAATCATGGCAGGCCAAGCCAGCTACGAAATGAGCCCGACCGAGGCCGAAGAAGCTCAGCCGGTCAGCTCCACACGCACCCTGGTTCGTCAGGAAGCGGCGGTCAAGACCGCACCGCAGCGCACCGCACCGGCGGCAGCCGCCGCAGCGCCAGCCGAAACACCCGTTGCCGCGCCGGTGCAGGAACCAAGTCTGTTCAAGGGCCTGATCAAATCCCTGGTCGGACTGTTCGCAGGCGAGACGAAAGAACCGCAGGCCACAGCCGAAGTCGAGAAGAAGCCCGCCTCGCCGCGCCCGCAGCGCAATGACGAGCGCCGCAGCGGACGCCAGCAGAACCGTCGCCGCGATTCGCGCGGTGGCCGTGATGAGGAGCGCAAGCCGCGCGAAGAACGCCAGCCCCGTGAGGAGCGCCAAGCTCGCGAGGAGCGTCAGCCCCGCGAAGAGCGCCAGCCGCGCCCACCACGCGAGGAACGCAAACCCCGTGAACAGGCCGAAGTTGCCGAAAGCCAGCCGCGCCGCGAGCGAGCCCCACGCGAGGACCGCAAGCCCCGCGAGGAGCGTAAGCGCGAACTGCGAGCACCAATCGACGAAGCTCCGATCGCTGTAGCAGCAGAAGAAGAGCAGGCCGAGCGGCAACCACGCGCCCCGCGCGAAGAGCGCAAGCCGCGCGCCGAACGGCAAGCCCCGGTAGCCGCCGATGAGCTGCTGCAGCAAACCGAGGATGCGAACGAAGCCGAGGACGCCCAAGACTCCAACGAGGGCAGCGAAGGCAACGACGGCGACCGCCCACGCCGCCGCTCCCGCGGCCAGCGTCGTCGCAGCAATCGCCGTGAGCGTCAGCGTGACGCCAACGGTAACGAAATCGACGAGGTCGACGAGAGCAACGCCCCGGTGAAAACCGAGGAAATCGCCGTCGCAGCAACAGCCGCCGCCCTGGCCGCGAACACCGCCGACACCGAAGCGGCTCCACAGGCCAAGCTCGCTGATGACGCCGTGATTCAAACCAGCACCGATGGTGTAGCGACGATTGTCGAGCATGCGCCAAGCGTGGAAAGTACGGACGAGCAGCGCACTGTGGCCGAGCAGTCGATAGCTATCGAAGCTGCAGACGAGACATCGACACACGCTGCCGAAGTTGCGCCGAGCGAAGCACCACAGGTCGTCCAAGCCAACGACACCCCACAGCCTGCCCCGGAGCCGGTGGTCGAGAAAGTCGAAGTCGCACCGACCCTGGCGCCAGTGCTGACGCCTAGCGGACGCGCGCCTAATGATCCGCGCGAGGTCCGTCGCCGTCAGCGTGAAGCCGAGCGTCTGGCCAAGGAAGCGGCAGAAGCCGACGCCAAGGCCGCAGCGGAGCAACCTCTGGCCAGCCCGGAGATCGTCGCCAGCGAGCCAGTCGTCGAAGCGCAAGTTGAACAAGTTGCGGAACCGGTGCCTGCCGACGCCCAGCCTGAGCAGTTCGCCGAGCCAGTCACCACCCTCCACGAGCAGCCGCTCGCCGAGGCTGACGAGCCCGCCGAACAAGCACAGGTGTCGACCGCTGAAGTAGACGAGCAGAAGCCAGAAGCACCGACAACTGAGGAAGTGGTTCAGCCATCACCCCAGGAGTCGGAACAAGCTGCAGAAGGTGACCAGCCAGATAACCGTGAGAAGCCGCAAGGCTAAACACCGCTGGCCTAAAAAAGGGATGCTTCGGCATCCCTTTTTTTTGCATTGTCCCGTCCTGAATAAGGTTTACACCTTCGTCTTATTCATCGAGAGAACGCTCATGGCAGAAGGGGTGCGGCGCAGTCAGCAAGGCTATTCACTGCCCCATCTCTCCCCGAAAAAGCCGTCACTGCGAGCTTGAGAAGCCGGACCGACTGCAGGTCGAAATTGAGCTCGCTTACATCCGATGCACATCGCAGGTTCTGCTTGGTTGCCCGCGCTAGGCGAACCGAGTGCGAGATCAGTACAGCTCAAGCGACCAGAACCAGATATCTACACCACCGCACGGCCTGGCTTTAAAGCAGCCAGAACTGACCGTACCAGTCGTAGTCAGAGCACATTTGGCTCGATCTCAAGGCTGACGCCGAAGCGCTCCAGCACATCGGCCTGGATACGTCGCGCCAGGTCCAGCAGCTGCACCCCCGTGGCCAGGCCATGATTGACCAGCACCAACGCCTGCAGCCGATGCACCCCGGCGTCGCCGTCACGAAATCCCTTCCAGCCAGCCTTCTCGATCAGCCAGCCAGCCGCCAGTTTCACTTGACCGTCGGCTTGCGGATAACCGACCAGCGCGGGGTAACGATCGCGCAGCGTCTGAGCAGCGGCAGCCGGCACCAGCGGATTCTTGAAGAAGCTCCCGGCGTTGCCCAGCTGCTGTGGATCCGGCAGCTTTTCACTGCGGATGGCACAAACAGCTCGGCTCACATCCTGCGCGGAAGGTACGGTAATCCCCTGCTCCGCCAAACGCTGGCGGATCGGCCCATACTCAAGATGCAGCGCTGCCTGGCGACGCAACGCGAAACGCACTCGCAGAATCAGAAAACGCCCTGGCTGCTGTTTGAACAGACTGTCGCGATAACCGAATGCGCAGTCGTCCTGGCTGAACTCTCGGAGGCTCCCTGTTTCACTATCCAGTGCAGTGAGCCCTGCAAATACGTCCTTGATCTCGACACCGTAGGCACCGATATTCTGGATTGGTGATGCACCAACGGTACCTGGTATCAGGCTCAGATTCTCGAGGCCCGCCAAGCCTTGATCCAGCGTCCAGAGCACGAATGGGTGCCAGGGCTCGCCTGCCTCCGCCTCGACCAGAACCTGCTCGGCAGACTCATCGATGATGCGTTTGCCACGGCTGGCCATATGCAGGACAAGCGCCGGCACGTCACGAGTCAGCAGCAAGTTGCTGCCGCCACCGATCGGCAGCAGCGGAACGTCGAGCCGACGCGCCTGGGCGAGCGCGTCACGAACATCCTCATCGTTATGAGCGGCCGCGAAGTAGCGCGCACGCTGATCGACAGCGAACGTGTTGAATGCCTTGAGTGATCGGTTTGATTCGAGGGTCAGGCTCACAGTCGTCCCTTCAATTCCACGAGCAGCGCATCACAGGCCTCCTCGAGGAGATCCAGTACTTCCTCGAAGCCATCTTTCTCGCCGTAGTAAGGGTCTGGCACCACGCCACGCGCCAGGTCGTAACGGCGTAGCAACAGATCAAGCTCCGCCCTGCTCGCTTCGGGGCGTAAGGCCTCCAGTCGAGCCAGGTTGTCGTGATCCATCGCCAGAATAAGGTCGAAATGCAGGAAGTCTTCCGGCTGCACCTGGCGCGCGCGCAGCGCTGTCAGCCGATAGCCGCGTTTGCCGGCCGCGGCGCAAGCACGCGAGTCCGGAGCCTTGCCCACATGCCAATCGCCGGTCCCAGCAGAATCGATCTCGATCCGACTGCCGAGCCCAGCCTGCTCGACGCGCTGGCGAAACACGCCTTCGGCGGTGGGCGAGCGGCAGATGTTGCCCATGCAGACGAACAGGATTCTCATCTCAGCCGCCCAGCAGACGACGGACCCGCTCCAGGTCTTCCGCGGTATCCACCCCCGCAGGCGGTGCCTGTACCGCGTCTGCAACGTGAATACGCTGGCCGTGCCAGAGCGCGCGCAACTGCTCCAGACACTCGGTATCCTCGAGCCAGCAAGGACCCCAGGAAACGAAATCAGCGAGGAAACCGGCGCGATAGGCGTAGATACCAATGTGCCGGCGGTACGGCACGCCAGCAGGCAGTACGCTGCGATCGGCGGCAAACGCATCTCTTGCCCAGGGCAGCGGCGCCCGGCTGAAGGTCAGCGCTAGGCCATTGGTGTCCGAGAGCACCTTTACCACGTTTGGATTGAACAGCGTCTGCACATCGCTCAATGGTTCGGCGAGCGTGGCGATGGCCGCCTCGGGGTGCGCAGCCAGATTGGCGGCAACCTGATCAATAACTGCCGGGGGAATCAGCGGCTCGTCGCCCTGCACGTTGACCACGATGGCGTCACTCGGCAGACCAAGCTGCTCGCACACCTCAGCCAGCCGGTCGGTGCCGGAGTTGTGGTCGGGGCGGGTCAAAACAACCTGCGCACCGAATGCCGAGCAGGCATCGACGATGCGCGAGTCGTCGGTGGCGATGACCGCGCGCTGAGCCGTGCTCTTGCTTGCCTGCTCCCACACGTGCTGGATCATCGGCTTGCCGGCGATGTCCTGCAACGGCTTGCCAGGCAGGCGGGTCGAGGCATAGCGGGCGGGAATCACGACAGTGTAGGCAGTGCTCATTTGTCGAGGCGCTCATCCACGTCCAGCGTACGGGCCTCGCTCTCGAGCATCACCGGGATGCCATCGCGCACGGGAAACGCCAGGGCGTCGGCCTTGCAGATCAGTTCCGACTTGTCATCGGTCAGCTTCAGCGGCCCCTTGCATAGTGGGCAGGCCAGTATGTCGAGCAGTTTGGTATCCATGCGCAGTCCTTGGAAGCGTTCGACTGCGATGGCAGTGCGAGCGGCTTAAGAGTGATCGGGCAGCAATCGCGCCAACTGGCCGTCGAACCAGGTGACGAAAGCCGCAGAAGGTACGGCGTGCACCTGAAGATATGACCAACCCGGCGGTGCGAATGCCCGGCATTTCACCGCATCCTTCTCGGTCATCACCAACGGCAGAGCGGGGCTGAATTCCAGCTGCTCCTGGCTGTAGGCGGCGTGATCGGCGAAGGGGTGCAGAATCGGACGCCAGTGTAGCGTTTCGAGCGTGGTGAAGAAACGCTGCGGGTTGCCGATGCCAGCCACCGCGTGCAGCAGCTGGCCGGCGGGAAAGTGATCGAGAGGCCAGCGCTCGCCGGAGCACAGTTCGACCAGCGCGACCGGCTTGAGGCTGAACGCATAGCCGTCGGCGGTATCCGAATCGGTGCCGTTGACCAGCACAGCATCCACGCTATTCAGGCGTTCGGCCGGCTCGCGCAAGGGGCCAGCCGGCAGGCAGCGCCTGTTGCCCAGCCCGCGTGCCGCGTCGATCAGTACGAGCTCGAGGTCCCTGGCCAGCCGATAGTGCTGCAGGCCATCGTCGGAAAGGATCAGGTCAAGCGATTCGGTCTCCAGCAGGCACCGTACCGCGCGTGATCGATCGGGATCTATCATCAGCGGCACGCCGGTACGCTGCACGATCAACAGCGGCTCGTCGCCTGATTCCTCCGCCGAGTGTTCGGGTTGAACGCGCCAGGGCAGCGCCGACGGCTTGGCACCGTAGCCGCGGCTAACGACGCCAACGCGCAGCCCGCGACTACGGCAATGCTCGATCAGCCAGAGAATCAGTGGAGTCTTGCCTGTTCCACCTACGGTGATGTTACCCACCACGATGACCGGCACTGGTGCGTGATAGGCAGCGCTTTCACCTTTGAGAAAGCGCCGTCGCTTTGCCTCGACCACGCGCCGATAGAGTAGCTCCAGCGGAGCCAGCAAACATAGGGCCGGATGCCCCTGATACCAGGCGCGTTGCAGGCGATCGGCGAATGACATCAGGGAGAGGCCTGCGCCTCGACCGTGGTGATGCGCAGTTGGCCGAAGCCCAGCTTGCCGGCGGCATCCATCGCGGTGATTACCGCCTGATGCGGGGTCTTGCCATCGGCACTGATGACCATCGGCAGCCGATTGTCACCGCCAGATTCCTTGCTCAACGCCGCCATCAGCGAATTGAGGTCGCTCTTCAAGAGCGCTTTGCCGTTGAGCGAATAATTGCCGGCCACGTCGATCAGCACTTCCAGCTGGCGGACCTCGGCATCCTGCGGCGGTGTACCGCTGGCGGCTTCCGGAAGATCGACCTTGAGCTGCGTTTCACGGGTGAAGGTCGAGGTGACCACGAAGAACAACAGCAGGATGAACACCACGTCGATCAGCGGTGCCAGCCCAATCTCCACGTTCTCCCGGGGTTTGCGACGGAATTTCACGCCTTGTCCTCACCGAGATCGACATCGCGGTCACCCTGCACCACTTCCACCAGCTTGATCGCTTCCTGCTCCATGCCAACGACCAGCTCGTCGACGCGACGCTGCAGGAAACGATGGAAGAACAGCGCTGGGATACCGACCATCAGGCCAGCCGCGGTGGTGATCAGCGCTTTGGCGATGCCGCCGGCGAGCAGGGGCGCATTGGCCATGCCCGAGTCCATAAAGGCACTGAAGATTTCGATCATGCCCAGCACCGTACCCAGCAGCCCGAGCAAGGGCGCGATGCCGGCAATGGTGCCCAGCGCGTTGAGGTAACGCTCGAGGTCGTGAACGACCCTGGCCGCGGCTTCCTCGATGCATTCCTTCATGATCTCGCGACCACGCTTGGAGTTGCTGAGGCCGGCGGCAAGAATCTCACCCAAAGGCGAATCCGCGCGCAGCTCCTTGAGCTTCTGGTTGCTGAGTTTCTTGTCCTTGATCCACTTCCACACCTGGCCAAGCAGATGCGGCGGCGTGACACGACTCGGGCGCAGTGTCCACAGGCGCTCAGCAACGATGCCGGCGGCGGCGATGGAACACAGGATGATTGGCAGCATTATCCAGCCGCCTGCTTTGACCAGCTCCCACACGAGATGAATCCCCCTCGAAAAAGTGGCGCCACTCTAGCATAGGGTCGCGGGGTCGCCGACGGCCGCCGTTCTCATTTTTCCCGCCAGAATCGACGTTCCGCACGCTGTATCTCCGCCACCGAGAAATCGCCGAGATCGATGCGGATCGCGCCGTGCAAAGCGGTGTCGTAAACGTCGATCGCGGACGCTTCGAGGCGAGCGGTCACAGTCGGATGAGGATGACCGAAAGCGTTGTGCAGGCTGCGCGAGATCAGCGCGGCGCTCGGTTCCACCGCTCGCAGGAATGGCTCCGACGATGAGCTGCGGCTGCCGTGATGAGGCAATAGCAACCACTGCGCCTTTACGTCCTGTCCGCTGAGCAGCAAAGCCTGCTCCGCGGCCTGATCGATATCGCCGGTAAGCAGCACCCGTTCGCCATTGGCCTCGACCAGCAGAACGCATGACGTCTGATTGCTTTCCCGGGCCGCCTGCCATTGCCAGAGACTGAAACGCACGCCGTTCCACCGCCACTCGGCACCGTTTTTACAGGGCTTGGCATTCAGATCGGTCGCATGTCGTTGCGGCTCCCCACTGACGGTCCGCGCGACCGGAAGCAGTCGACGGATCGCCTGAGCGCCACCGGAATGATCGTTATCCGCATGGCTCAGCAGCAGTATGTCCAGCCTCTTCACGCCCAGGCTTCGCAGCGACGGGAACACGACACGCTCGCCGGTATCGAAATCACCCTGTCTCGGTCCCGCATCGTAGAGCAACGCGTGCTCCCGGGTCCGCACCAGTACCGAAAGCCCCTGCCCCACATCCAGCACCGAGACCTGCGCCCGTCCTTCGGCTACTTCGGAATACGGGGGATACACCAACGGCGCCAGGAGCACCAGTCCGAGCGCACGCACCGGCACACCTGACGGCAATAACATCAACAGCACACCCAGCCCAATCATCAGCAAGGCCCAGATGGGTATACCGACCGCCAGCCAGGCGGGTTGCCAGGTAGCCATGGCGGACAGCAGCTCGAACAGCAGCGCCAGCGAGGTGCCGACCAACCAGAGTAGCGTCTCGCCGATAGCGCCCAACGGCAGAAGCAACGTACCGAGCAGCGCGAAGGGAACGGTGAGGCTTACCCAGGGTACGGCAATCAGATTGGCCAAAGGCCCGCTGGCGCTGACCGGCAGTCCCAGCGTCAGTAACAGAGGCAGCAGGCCGAGGGAAGCTGCCCATTGGGCGCGCGTCAGCGTCGCCCACCACTTCCATCGGCCGAGCCGACCGGAGAACGCCAGCGCGAGCACCGCAACGGCCCCGAATGAGAGCCAAAACCCCGGCTGCAACGAGACCAGGGGATCGACCAGCAGGACACCATTCAGCGCCAGCAACAGCGGCTGCCAGACACCCAGATGACGAAAGCGCAAGCGCCAGAGCAGGACCACGGCGACCATGAGACACGCACGACGCACCGGCACATCGAACCCCGCGAGCCATCCATAGGAAAGCGCACCAGCGAGAGCCAACGCGCATGCGCATGGAAGCCAGGGCCAACGGCTGGGCCAGAAGCCCCATCGAGCTGCTAGCGCAACCAGTCCGTATAGCAAGCCAGCCAGCATGCCGATGTGCTGTCCGGATATGACCATCAGGTGCACCGTGCCGGTGTCCTGCAACACCTGCCAATCCTCACGACTCAGGCCGGAGTCATCACCGACCACCAGTGCCGCGATCGCGCCTTGTCGACCGGACGCGGAGACCTCCATCAGACGGAGCCTCAAGCGGTCGCGCCAACTATTCACGGAGTGCGGCGCGAAGAGGCGCTCTCCCGCCTTGACCGAACCGGTCGCGCCAATGCGACGAGCCAGCAACCAGGCTTCGTAGTCGAACGCATGCGGATTGACCAGGCCACGCGGACGTTTCAGTCGAGCCGCAAGCCGCCAGCGCTCGCCGGCCCGCACTTGCGGGCCGCCGTACCAGGACAGACGCACCTTCGACGGCAGCCCAGCATGCCTCGACTCGATATCCTCCAACTCGAAGCGCACGACATCGCCCGTGCTGGTGGGCAATCCACTGACCGTCCCCTGGATCCAGTATGTCCGGCCATCTTGCGAAACGGGCAGGCGATCATCAATGGCACTCTGGCACTGCCAGCATGCCCAGGCGAACCCGAGGAGAAGCAACCCGGACGACGCCCAGCGCCGACGCGAAAGCAGCAAGCCCCCCAGCACGCCAAGCACGCACAAGATCCAGACAGAGGGCAACGCCGGTAAGAAACGGGGCAAGACGAGGCCTGCCGCGAGCGCCAACATCCATGTGCGCATGCTTTTTCGACTCCTGGAATCCATTCCGGGACCGCTGTGGGCGGATGGTCAATTTGTCGCGGGCGTAGACCTAATGTCACAAAACTCCTGTCAGCGCCGCATCGCGATTCGAGGCATAATCGCCGGGCTGCAGCCTGCCAGAGAACCTTCATGCCGCGTCGCTTTTTCAAACGCTACATGCCGCACCCCGATCGCATCAAGACTAACAAGTCCCTGCGTTTTCTCGGCGCGCTGATTCACGATCCCAATCTCTGGCATCTCAATAGGCACTCGGTGGCGCGAGCCATGGCTATCGGCCTGTTTTGGGCGATGATTCCGATGCCCATGCAGATGCTCGCGGCGGCCGTCTGTGCGCTTCCCGCGAGAGCCAATCTGCCCATCGCGGTAGGTTTGGTCTGGCTGACCAACCCGCTGACCATGCCTCCGGTGTTCTATTGCAATTACAAGGTCGGAACCTGGCTGCTGGATACACCGGCCTCTGACATGCCGGCAGAATTGAGCCTGGCCTGGGTAAGTCACATGCTGCAGCACAACTGGCAGCCGCTGTATCTGGGCTCGCTGGTTTCGGGCGTCGTTTTCGCCATTCTCGGCTACGTTCTAACTCAGGCCTACTGGCGCTGGTGGGTCGGGCGCAGCTGGCGCCGGCGACAGAACGGCCGGCGCTAACGGCCATCACTCGTAGCGCAGTGCCTCGGCCGGCTGGGTCTGCGCGGCTCGCCATGCCGGATAGAGCGTAGCCAAGAAGCTCAAGGTCAGCGCCGCGACCGATACCAGCACGACGTCCTCCAGACGCAGCTCCGATGGCAGGGTGCTGATGAAGTAAACGTCGGAACTAAAGATATGCTGGCCTGACACTTTTTCCAGCCAGGCCACCAGAGCACTTACGTTCAGCGCACCGAGTACGCCCAGAATCACGCCTATCACGGTGCCACTGAAGCCAATGATGCTGCCCTGAACCATGAAGATCGACATGATCTGCCGTGGAGTCGCGCCAAGCGTGCGCAGAATCGCGATATCGGCTCGCTTGTCGGCAACGACCATGATCAGCGTCGCAATGATATTGAAGGCAGCCACCGCAACGATCAGCATCAACAACAGGCCAATCATGGTCTTTTCCATCTTCATCGCGCTGAATAGGCTGCCCTGCGTATAAGACCAGTCCTCCACGCGGTAGCCATCACCGAGCATTTCAGCCACCTGCGCTGCCACTTCCGGCGCCCGATACAGGTCGCTCAGCTTGAGCCGCACGCCCTGCACCTGCTGCGGCGCCCAACGATGGATCTGCGCAGCATCGGCGCGGTGGATCATCCCCAGGCTGCCGTCCAGATCGGCGCCCACCTTGAATACGCCAACCACATTCAGCCGCTGCATGCGAGGCGTGACTCCACCGGGCGAGGAACTCACTTCCGGCACGATCAGTGTCAACTTGTCGCCCAGCTTCAGACCGAAGCGCCGGGCGGTCATCAAGCCGACGATGACGCCGAACTCACCCGGTTTCAGCGCATCCAGACTGCCTCCGACCAGGCGATCACCGACGATGGATACATCCGCCTCAGCCTGCGGATCGATACCGCTGATCTGTATCGGCTGCATGCTGCCCTTGAATGACAGCATGCCTTCGAGCTGGGTGACGGGTGCGCTGCCGACAATCTGAGGATGCGCCGACAGGCGCGACGCGACGGCCTGCCAGTCGTCCAATGGCTGATCACCAATGACGGTGGCGTGGGACACCATCCCGAGAATGCGCGAACTCATCTCGCGCTGAAATCCGTTCATCACGGACAGGACCATGATCATCGCCAACACGCCAAGTGCCAGGCCGATCAGCGAGGTCAGGGAGATGAACGAGATGAAATGGTTGCGCCGCTTGGCACGGGTGTAGCGGCTGCCGATAAAGACACTCAGAGGCCTGAACATCATTCGACCACCAGACGTCCGTCTTCCAACCGCAGGATCTGATCCATCTGCGCGGCAAGCTGACGGTCATGGGTAACCACCAGGAAGGCGGTCTGCAACGACTTGCTGAGCTCCAGCATGAGGTCCTGGATGCCTTGCGCCGTGTGATGGTCAAGGTTTCCGGTAGGTTCGTCGAGCAGTACCAGCGCCGGCTCGTTCACCAGCGCCCGTGCAATCGCCACACGCTGGCGTTCACCGCCAGAGAGCTCCGCCGGCTTGTGCTCTAGGCGATGCCCGAGTCCGACACGCGTCAACAGCGCAGCGGCCTTCTGCCGCGCTTCCGGGATCGGCGTCCGCCCGATCAGCAACGGCATGCAGACGTTCTCCAGTGCAGTGAATTCGGCGAGCAGGTGATGGAACTGGTAAACGAAGCCCAGCGCGCGGTTACGCAATAACCCGCGATCCTTTTCGTTGAGCGCCGAAAGCTCCTCACCGGCCAGCCAGACACTGCCCTCACTGGGCGTATCCAGCCCGCCAAGCAGGTTCAACAGGGTGCTCTTGCCCGAGCCGGAACTGCCGACGATGGCGACGCGCTGCCCCGGGAACAACTCGAGTTGCAGGCCGGACAGCACTTCCACCGACTCCGGACCCTGCTCGTAGCGTTTGCCAAGATTGCGGCAGCTCAGCACCGCGTGCTTTTGCGAAGAAAGCTCGTTCATAACCTGTTCACTCATAACGTAGCGCCTCTGCCGGCTGGGTGCGCGCAGCGCGCCAGGCCGGATACAGGGTCGCGAGGAAACTCAGGACCAGCGCGGCAACACAGACCTGGATGACGTCGGCCGCCATCAGCCGTGACGGCAGATAGTCGATGAAATAGACGTCGGCGCTGAGAAACTTGTGTCCGATCAGGCGTTCCAGGGCAGCGATCCAGCTGCTGACATTGACTGCCGCGAACATGCCCAGCAGCGCCCCGACCAAGGTGCCGACGACGCCGATCACCGTACCCTGGACCATGAATATCGCCATGATCTGTTTCGGCGTCGCGCCCAGCGTGCGAAGGATGGCGATGTCGCCGCGCTTGTCGGTTACTACCATCACCAGCGTCGAAATGATGTTGAACGCCGCCACCGCCACGATCAGCAGCAGCAACAGTCCGATCATGGCCTTCTCCATGCGAATCGCCTGGTACAGGTTGCCATGGGTGCGGGTCCAGTCACGGGAATAGAAATCGTCGCCGAGCTGGCCGGCCAGCTCCCAGGCAATGCGGGGCGCCTGGAACAGGTCGTCGAAACGCAGACGAACCCCCTGGACCTTGTCCGGCTTCCAGCGCTGCAGCCGTGCTATGTCAGCGATGTTCGCCAGCGCAACGTAGCCATCGATCTCGCCGGCTCCGACATGAAAGATTCCGGTCACGGTAAAACGCTTCATGCGCGGGAACATCCCCGCTGGAGTCACGGTGACTTCGGGCGCCACGAAGGTGATCTTGTCCCCCACGCCGACACCGAGCTTAGTCGCAGCCTTGTCACCGATGACGATGCCGAACTCGCCCGCGGCAAGATCGTCCAGCGAACCCTCGCGGAAAAACTGATTGATGATCGAAACCCGCCGTTCGGCCTCGGGATCCACTGCGTTGATCAGGATTTTGGTCACCTGCCCCTGATGGGTCAGCAACCCCTGGCTTTGAATGAAAGGTGCCGTCGCCGCGACCTGGGGGTGCCCTTCGAGGCGCTTCCCAAGTGTCTGCCAGTCGCCAATTGGCGTCGGGCTTTCGATCGTCGCATGCGGCACCATGCCCAAGACGCGGGTACGCATCTCGTGATCAAAGCCGTTCATCACGGAAAGCACGACGATCATCACCAGCACACCCAGGGCGAGACCGATCATGGATGTCAGGGAGATGAAGGAGACGAAGAGGCTACGACGTCTGGCGCGGGTGTAACGCGCGCCGATAAAGACGGACAGCGGTCTGAACATAAGATCGACGGGTTCGCTGGCGGGGGAAAAAACAACATGCAGCTGACGTCACCGCGGGGCCTGATACACTCTGGCCATTACTGCATCCCGGGTATCGCCATGCCGACACAAGACACTGAAGAACGCCGCGAATACTACCGTATCGAGGATCGTGTGGCACTGGAAATCATCCCGGCCGGCCAAGGCCAGGAGGCCGACGCAGCGCCCCTACCGCCGCTTTTCAGCCTGCTCGGCGAGCTGCACCAACTTGATTTCGAAGCGCAGCATTTGTTGCGGCAGATTGCCGAGAGCAATCGCACGCTGGCCAATTACCTGAAGGTGCAGAACAAACGAATCGAACTCCTGGGCCAGGCACTGGCGCAGGATCTGCTGAAGGATCAGGGCGCACCGCAGCCGGTGATATTGTCCGAAGGCGGTATCAGCTTCGCCAGCGAGCAGCCCAAGGCTGAAGGAGAGGGGCTCACACTGAAGCTGATTCTGCTGCCCCAGGGGCTTGGCCTTGTGCTGGCCGCGCGGGTCATCTACTGCACGCCGATGGATGACGGGCGTTACGATATCGGCACAGAGTTCGAAGCGTTGACTGATGCACAGCGACAGTTGCTCGCACGACATATCCTGCAGAAACAGGCGCTGGAGCGGCGCCTGGCCCTGGAAAGCCTGCAAGGAGATTGACCGATGCGCCGCCTGGCGACTCTGCTGCTCGTACTGACATTCAGTCCACCCCTGTTCGCCGAAGACATTCGGATACCTGTTGGTCAACAAGGCCTGCCGGAAATGACCATGCCTAGTCGTGGCGACTCGAAGAACCAGGTTCTGGACCGCTTCGGCCTGGCCGATGAAGAGCGACCCGCCGTCGGCCAGCCGCCGATCACCCGCTGGGATTACCGGGAGTTTTCCGTGTACTTCGAAGGCGACCGGGTGATCAACAGCGTGCGCCATCATCAACGCACCCCATCACCCCCTAAGGAAGACTTGCAACCGTGACACTCATCTACGGCCATCGCGGCGCCAAGGGCGAAGCGCCAGAAAACACCCTGGTGAGCTTCGAGCAATGCCTCCAGCACGGCGTGCGCCGCTGCGAGCTGGATCTGCATCTTTCCCGCGACGGCGAATTGATGGTCATCCACGACCCGACACTCAAGCGCACCACCGGTCACCGGGGAAAAGTCGTGCAACATGATGCCGACGAGCTTGTGAACTACGACGCCCGGGAAGGCGGGCCTGGCTGGAAGACACCCAGCCCTATTCCGAGGCTGAGCGAGCTGTTCGAAAAATGCGATTTCGAGCACTGGCAGCTTGAGGTCAAGAGTGCTTCACGGGTGCGCGCCGCGCGTACGGTCATGGCGATCAAGGAGCTGGCCGAACAGCATCGGTTGCTCGATCGCATCACCGTCACGTCGAGCTCTCGTGAAGTCCTGCGTGCGCTGAACCGGCTGGCGCCGGAGATATCACGCGGGCTGGTAGCCGAGTACAACTGGCTAGACCCACTGAAGGTCGCCCGTCAATATGGCTGCAGCCTGCTGGCATTGAAGTGGACGCTGTGCACCCCGGAGCGTCTGGAAAAAGCGCGTAAACAGGGCCTGCATGTATCGGTGTGGACAGTCAATGAACCAGCCCTGATGCGCCGCCTGGCCGACTTCGGCGTCGACAGCCTGATCACCGACTACCCCGGCCTGGCTGTCAGTACGCTATCGCGATCCTGACAGCCAACACACCGCGGCACGATCCGGCAGCGCAGGCCGCTGCCGGATTCACCCTCACCTGATCAGAAGCTCTCCCGGTTAGGCCAATGCCAATCACGGGAGTCGCCGCCCTCCCCAGCCGCCTCAGGCCAGCGGCCGGAGCTGCTCAAAAAAGCCGGTTGAGCCCGTCGAACGCAGCGACGCGGTAGGCTTCGGCCATTGTCGGGTAGTTGAAGGTGGTGTTGACGAAGTACTTGATGCTGTTCGCCGGCCCCTTCTGGTTCATGATCGCCTGGCCAATGTGCACGATCTCCGAAGCCTGATAACCGAAGCAGTGCACACCGAGCACTTCCAGCGTTTCGCGGTGGAAGAGAATCTTCAGCATGCCCACTGGCTCGAACGAAATCTGCGCCCGCGCCATGCTTTTGAAGAACGCCTTACCGACTTCATAGGGAATCTTCGCCTGGGTCAGTTCGCGCTCATTCTTGCCGATCGAGCTGATCTCGGGAATGGTGTAGATACCGGTCGGTACGTCATCGACGAAACGCCAGGAGTCATTCTCGACGATGCTGCCCGCTGCCGAGCGGCCTTGGTCATAAGCGGCACTGGCCAGCGACGGCCAACCGATCACATCGCCGGCAGCGTAGATATTGCCGATCTCGGTGCGGTAGTGCTCATCAACCTGGACCTGACCACGACTGTTGGCCTTGAGCCCGATGTTCTCCAGCCCGAGCTTGTCGGTATTGCCGGTACGTCCGTTGCTCCAGAGGAATGCGTCTGCCTTGATCTTCTTGCCCGACTTGAGATGCAGGATCACGCCGTTCTCCAGCCCCTCGACCCGCTCGTACTCTTCGTTGTGGCGAATCAGCACGTTGTTGTTGCGCAGGTGATAGCTGAGCGCATCGGAAATCTCGTCATCCAGGAAGCTGAGCAATTGCTCGCGGTTGTCGATCAGGTCGACCAGCACGCCCAGACCGCTGAAGATTGATGCATATTCGCAACCGATGACGCCGGCCCCGTAGATGATCATCCGGCGCGGCGTGTGACTGAGAGTAAGAATGGTGTCGCTGTCGTAGATACGCGGGTGATTGAAGTCGATATCAGCCGGTCGATACGGGCGCGAGCCGGTGGCGATGACGAACTGACTGGCAACCAGCTTTTCCACCATGCCATTGAGGCAGACCACTTCGACGCTCTGCTCATCGGAGAAGCTGGCAGTCCCGAAGAAGGTATCGATGCGGTTACGCGCGTAGTAACTCGTGCGGGAAGTGACCTGCTTGCTGATGACCTTCTCGGCACTCTTCAGCACGTCCGGAAAGGAGAACCACCGTGGTTCGCCGATCTGGCGAAACAGCGGGTTGGTGTTGTACTGCATGATCTGCCGTACCGAATGGCGCAAGGCCTTGGACGGGATGGTGCCCAGGTGTGTGCAGTTGCCCCCAACCAGCGGACGGTTATCTACCACGGCGACCTTGCGTCCCGCCTTGACGGCATTTATTGCCGCGCCCTCCCCGGCCGGACCGGAACCCAATACCACCAAATCGTAGTTATAGACCGCCATATACACTCCTGAAAACGCAGCGGGAGACGCCGCTGCTGTCAACGAATTCGCCGATGTCCAAAGACGCAAACCAGCCACTTCTTTCAAGCTCTGCGCGCGCCGTGCCCGTCAGCGAGCCCGGCCAGGCAAGTCCGCTCAGGGCTGCCTGGACGCGCAAAGGTTCACATCAACGCTTGGTGGCGTCGTAGGCGAGATCGGCGTTACCCGCGTTCTTCGCCTCGTTCACTTCTTCGCACTTCTCGCGGCTACCGCCACAGATGGAGCACTCCTTCTCGATGCCCAGATTGGCGATACCCCCGCAGGAACCCGCGATGGGCTTGCGTCCCATGATCACGCCGATGGCCATGCCGAATACCACAAGCAGCATCACCAGAAAAACCAGTAACCAAGTCATTGCTCTACTCCCGCACCGAACAGCTCGTCAAAAGCCTTGGTGCTCGTTGTTACGAAGCCTTGCCCCTCGCGCACGACGAAGAACGCGGCGATCGCATTACGCTCTGCCAGTGCCAGCCCCCGCTCGGGGCCGAGCACCATCAACGCGGTAGACAACCCGTCAGCACGCAAAGTCGATTTATCGATGACCGTCACCGCAGCGAGGTGATGCTCGATCGGTCTGCCGCTTTGCGGGTCCAGGGTATGTGAATAACGCCGGCCGTCCTGCTCGAAATAGTTTCGATAGTCGCCGGAGGTGGATACGCCCAGACCATCGAGCTCGACGATCTTCTGCGCAACCCGCTGGTCATCCCTGGGCGCTTCAATGGCTATGCGCCACGGAGAATCATCGGGCTTGCGGCCCTCAGCCCTGAGCTCGCCAGTGATCTCAACGAGGTAACTCTTTACGCCGAGCGCCTTCAAACGATCGACAACGCGATCAACCGCATAACCGGCAGCGATGCTGTTGAAGTCCAGCTGCAGCGCCACCGTCTTGCACAACTGATCGCCATCGATACGTAGATGCCGATGGCCGGTCAACGCCCGCGCCGCCTCGATATCCGCCGCGGATGGAACCTGCTCGGCACGACCTTGCGGACCGAAGCCCCAAAGGTTCAGCAATGGCTCGAGTGTAAGATCGAACGCGCCATCGCTGTCGGCCGATAGCTGATCGCCCGCTGCGACCAATTCGCGCACCGTATCCGGCATCGGCTCGCAGCTACCAGCCGGCAGCGCATTGAAGCGCTCGACGTCGGAATCACTACGGTAGGTGGACAGCTGTTTGTCGATGTCGCCGAGAATGGCCTCGACTTCACCGTGCAGCTCCTCCCTGGAGGGGACGTCGCCGCTGTTTACGTACTTGACGGTATAGGTACTGCCCATCGTTGGGCCGCTGATGACCTCGACCCTGTCCTGAAACAGACAGCCCGTCAGGGCTGCCGCGAGAGCGACAGCGATGACGGGCCGGAGGTACACGACAGCATGGAGAGCCTGCAGTGACGCTCGGGTCATGCTAGCCGCCGAAGTCGTCGAGCAGAATATTCTCCGGCTCGACGCCGAGGTCGGTGAGCATCTTGATCACCGATGCATTCATCATGGGCGGGCCACACATGTAGAACTCGCAATCTTCCGGAGCCGGATGATCCTTCAGATAGTTCTCGTACAGCACGTTATGGATAAAGCCGGTCGGGCCATCCCAGTTATCTTCCGGCAGCGGATCGGACAGGGCCAGATGCCATTGGAAGTTCGGATTCTCCGCCTGCAACTGGTCGTACTCTTCCACGTAGAAGGCCTCGCGCATGGAGCGCGCGCCATACCAGAAGCTCATCTTGCGCTTGGACTTCAGGCGCTTGAGCTGGTCGAAGATGTGCGAGCGCATCGGTGCCATCCCCGCACCACCGCCGATGAAGACCATCTCGGCATCGGTGTCCTTGGCGAAGAACTCGCCGAACGGTCCGTAAACGGTGATCTTGTCGCCCGGCTTCAGGCTGAAGACATAGGATGACATCTTGCCCGGCGGAATGTCGTCACGGCCTGGCGGCGGTGAGGCGATACGGATGTTGAACTTCACCAGGCCACGCTCTTCCGGATAGTTCGCCATGGAGTAGGCGCGAATGACGGTCTCGTCGCACTTCGACACGTACTTCCACTGGTCGAACTTGTCCCAGTCGCCGCGATACTCTTCCTGAATGTCGAAGTCCCGGTAACGCACTTCATGCGGCGGGCACTCGAGCTGCACATAACCACCAGCGCGGAAGTCGACGTTCTCGCCTTCCGGCAGCTTGAGTGTCAGTTCCTTGATGAAGGTCGCGACGTTGGGGTTGGACTCGACGGTGCATTCCCACTTCTTCACGCCGAAGACTTCTTCCGGCACTTCGATCTTCATGTCCGCCTTGACCGGAGTCTGGCAGGACAGGCGCCAGCCCTCGCCCGCCTCACGACGGGTGAAGTGCGACTCCTCGGTAGGCAGCATCTCGCCACCACCGCTCTCGACGATGCACTTGCACTGCGCGCAGGTACCGCCGCCACCACAGGCTGACGAGAGGAAGATGTTGTTGGCGGCCAGGGTCTGCAGCAACTTGCCACCGGCGGGCACGGTAATCGTACGCTCACCGTTGATTTCGATTGACACGTCACCGCTGGATACCAGCTTGGCGCGTGCAGCCAGGATGATCACCACCAGCGCAAGCACGATGGCGGTGAACATACCGATGGCGAGGAAAATTTCGTAACTCATCAGTTCGTTCCGTCCTTACAGCTGTACGCCAGAGAAAGACATGAAGCCCAGCGACATCAGTCCGATGGTGATGAAGGTGATACCCAACCCCTGCAACCCATCAGGAACATCGCTGTATTTCAGTTTCTCGCGAATACCGGCCAGCAAAGCAATGGCCAGCGCCCAGGATGCGCCGGAGCCGAACCCGTAGACGACACTCTCGCCCAGGTTGTAGTCACGCTCGACCATGAACAAAGTGCCGCCCATGATGGCGCAGTTCACGGTGATCAGCGGCAGGAATACGCCCAGTGCGTTGTAGAGGCTAGGTACGTACTTATCCAGCAGCATTTCCAAGATTTGCACAATGGCCGCGATCACGCCGATATAGCTGAGCAGACCGAGAAAGCTCAGGTCCACATCTGGCAATCCTGCCCAGGACAACGCACCGGCTTTCAGCAGGTAGGTGTAGATCAGGTTGTTGGCAGGCACGGTAATGGCCTGTACCACGATGACCGCGATACCCAGGCCGATTGCGGTTTCCACCTTTTTGGAAATCGCGATGAAGGTACACATGCCGAGGAAGAACGCCAGCGCCATGTTCTCGATGAACACCGCACGGACGAACAGGCTGATGTAATGCTCCATTAGTAAGCCTCCTTGTTCGAGACTTGCGGCGCCATCTTGAAGGCAGGCTTCTCGACCTGCTCCTTCTTCCAGGTGCGAATGCCCCAGATGAACAGACCGATCAGGAAGAACGCCGAAGGTGGCAGCAGCAGCAAGCCGTTGGGCTGATACCAACCACCGTCGTTCACAACTGGAATAATGGTGTAACCCATCAGCTTGCCAGCTCCGAACAGTTCGCGAACGATGCCGAGCGCAATGAGCATGGCGCTGTAGCCCAGACCGTTGCCGATACCGTCGAAGAACGACAGCATTGGCGGGTTCTGCATGGCGAAGGCTTCCGCACGTCCCATCACGATACAGTTGGTGATGATCAGACCGACGAACACCGACAACTGCTTGGACAACGAGAAGGCATAGGCCTTAAGGATCTGATCAACCACGATCACCAGCGAGGCGATGATCACCATCTGCACGATCATGCGGATCGAGTTGGGGATCTGACTGCGGATCATCGAGATGAACAGGTTGGAGAACGCCGTGACCAGCGTCAGCGCCACTGACATCACCAGCGCCGTGTTCAGGTTGGACGTGACCGCCAGCGCCGAGCAGATTCCGAGAATCTGCAGGCCAATGGGGTTGTTATTGAAGATCGGATTGAGCAGAACTTCTTTGACAGTGGGTTGCGACATGATCAAGCCTCCCCAGCGCGCAGATTAGCGATAAATGGACCGAAGCCGTTCTCGCCCAACCAGAAGTGCAACAGCGAATTGACACCGTTGCTGGTCAGGGTCGCACCGGCCAGGGCATCGACCTGGTGGTCGGCTTTCGGGCTCTGAGGGTCGACACCGCCCTTGACGATCTGCACCACCAGTTTGCCGTTGTCGTCGTACAGTTCCTTGCCGGGCCACATGCCGCGCCACTTCGGATTGTCGACCTCACCGCCAAGGCCCGGGGTTTCACCGTGCTGGTAGAAGCCGAAGCCGGCAACGGTATTCAGGTCACCCTCGACTGCCATGAAGCCATAGAGCGTCGACCAGAGACCGTAGCCACGAACCGGCAGGATCAGCGTATCGATCTCGCCCTCGCCCTGCCCTTCGACGATATAAACGGTGCTGTAACGCTCGCGACGCTTGATCGAGGCAATATCCTGCTCCCCAGGCAGCGCCTGGGACAGCGCAGGGTCCTTGGCAGCGGCGAGCGGATCGAAGGTCTTGGCTTCGAATTCATCGCTGAACTTGCCGGTTTCCAGATCGACCAGACGGGCGACGATGCGCTCGTTGAACAACTGCTTGACCTGATTACCGGACATGCCCGCCTCGCCCAGACCGGCGATCGCCAGGATGCTGCGCTGCTTGTCCAGCAGACGGTTTTCCTGCTGAGTCGGGCGAAGCGCCACGGCGGCGCCAGCCACGAAGATGGAGCACACCAGGCAGACCAACAGGGCTACCGTCAGCGTGCGAACGGTGGATTCTTTCTGACTAGACATTACGTGCCAGCCTCCGCTTGATATTGGCCTGAATGACGAAATGGTCAATCAGCGGCGCACACAGGTTGGCGAACAGGATCGCCAGCATCATGCCTTCCGGGAAGGCGGGGTTGACCACGCGGATCAGCACGACCATCACACCGATCAGGATGCCGAACACCCACTTGCCGGTATTGGTCATGGAGGCCGACACCGGGTCGGTCGCCATGAAGATCATGCCGAAGGCGAAGCCACCGACGACCATGTGCCAGTACCAGGGCATGCCGAACAGCGGGTTGGTGTCGGAACCGATCAGGTTGAACAGGAAGCTCAGACCGATCATGCCGAGCATCACACCGGAAACGATGCGCCAGGAGGCAATCTTGCTACCGATCAGGATCACGCCGCCGATGAAGATCGCCAGCGTGCTGGTTTCACCGATCGAGCCATGAATGGTACCGACGAAGGCGTCCATCCAAGTGATGCCGTTGTCGATCACGTTTTCGATGCCGCCGACGAAGCCGAGGCTCAGCGCAGTTGCGCCGGCATAGCCATCGACCGCAGTCCAGACGCCGTCACCGGACATCTGTGCCGGGTAGGCGAAGAACAGGAACGCCCGCGCAGTAAGCGCCGGGTTCAGGAAGTTCTTGCCGGTACCACCGAAGATTTCCTTGCCGATTACCACGCCGAAGCTGATACCCAGCGCGACCTGCCACAGCGGAATGCTCGGCGGCAGGATCAGGGCGAACAACACGGACGTAACGAAGAAGCCCTCGTTGACCTCGTGCTTACGGATCGAAGCGAACAGCACTTCCCAGAACCCACCGACGATGAAGGTCACCGCGTAGATCGGAAGGAAGTAGGCTGCGCCCTGGATGAAGTTATCCCAGAGACTGTTCGGATCGAAGCCCGCCAGTGCGCCGACCAGACCGAAGCGCCAGCCTTCCTGAGCTGCGAGCAGATCAGGGCTCTGCGCGAAGATCAGGTTGGCCTGGTAGCCGGTGTTCCACATGCCGAAGAACATCGCCGGGAAGGTACACATCCAGACGGTGATCATCATGCGCTTGAGGTCGATGCCGTCGCGCACGTGGGCCGTGGTCTTGGTGACGCTGCCGGGACGATAGAGGAAAGTGTCGGCCGCTTCGTAAAGCGCGTACCACTTCTCGTACTTGCCGCCTTTTTCGAAATGATGCTCGATCTTGTCGAGGAATGCGCGAATGCCCATGCCTTAACCCTCCTTCTCGATGCGGGTCAGATTGTCCCGCAGGATCGGGCCGTATTCGTATTTCCCGGCACAGACATAGCTGCACAGCGCCAGATCTTCTTCATCCAGCTCCAGGCAACCGAGTTTCTGCGCCACTTCGGTGTCACCCACGATCAGTGCACGCAGCAACTGGGTCGGCAGGACGTCCAGCGGCATGACCTCTTCGTAGTTACCTACCGGCACCATCGCCCGTGGGCTGCCGTTGGTGGAGGTAGAGAAGGCGAACTTCTTGCCGCCCATCAGCTTGGAGATATAGATGTTGAGAATCGAATGCTTGTCGACGCCCGGGCGCATGTAATGGAGCATCTCGCGCTCCTTGCCCTCACGCAGGCAGGAAACCTGCTGGTGGTAGCGACCAAGATAGGCGAACGCACCATGGGCGGTACGACCACCCAGCAGCGAGCCGGAAACGACGCGATTGGCTCCAGGTTGCAGCTCACCGGCGGTCAGTTCGTCGAGGTTGGCACCGAGACGGGCACGTACCAGACGTGGCTGCTCGACAACCGGGCCGGCCAGGGCGACAACGCGCTCCACCGACAAACGCCCACTGGTGAACAGCTTGCCCACGGCAATCACGTCCTGATAACCGATGGTCCAGACGCTTTTGCTGGCACTTACCGGGTCGAGGAAATGGATGTGGGTACCAGCCAGCCCGGCAGGATGCGGACCGTTGAAGCTTTCGACCTGAACCTTGGCCAGGGACTCGCCTGGCAACGAGGCATTTGGCGCCTTGCACATGAACACCTTGGCCAGATTAGTCAGGACCTTGAGTCCGGCTTCAAAGGCTTCAGGCTGTTCAGCGATGATGATCGCCGGATCGGCTGCCAGCGGATGCGTGTCGATCGCGGTCACGAAAATCGAGGCAGGCGTGGCATCGACGGCCGGCACCTTGCTGAACGGGCGCGTGCGCAGCGCGGTCCACAGCCCTGACTGCTGCAGGTTTTCACGCACCTGCTCGCCGCTCAGACCATCCAGCTGGGCTGGCGAATAGCTCGTGAAGGTGACCTCTTCATCGCCCTCAAGGTCGATGACCACCGATTGCAGCACGCGCTTTTCGCCGCGGTGAACTGCACTGACGACACCGGCGCCGGGCGCGGTGTAATGCACGCCTTCGGACTTCTTGTCGGAAAAAAGGATCTGCCCCAGCTTAACCCGATCACCGACCTGAACAGCCATGGTTGGCTTCATGGTCGGATAGTCGAAGCCGACGACGGCGACGCTGCGCACGGGCCTGCCGGCCTCGATACGCTGCGCCGGCGCACCGGCTATGGGCAAATCAAGCCCTCGTTTTATATTGATCATCGGTTTGCCTAACCACTGATTTTAGAAAGCTTTTTTTGCAGACCCAGCGGCATGGCGCAAAGTAGGATTGCGCCGCGCGCGCCAATACGTTATTGACGCGACACCATGTCGCGGACCCAGGTAAAAAATCCGCCCGATTATAGAGGTCGCGGACCTTGACTGACCACCCAAGCATTGCGGATTTTTGACTCGAAACAAGAGAAGCAAAATTAGCGATGCACGAAATCGAGCCGACGGCTCGGCCGCTCAACCCCGGCAGCTCGCGCCATTACTACCGCCCAGAAACGCGAAACGGGAGCCGAGGCTCCCGTTTCGATTTCACCGTCCGCAGCGTTTAGCGCGGGAAGGCTGGCGGGTTAACCCCTGCCATGTCTTCCATCACCCGCACGACCTGACAGCTGTAGCCGAACTCGTTGTCGTACCAGACGTAAAGCACGACACGGTTGTCGTTGCAAATGGTCGCTTCGGCATCCACCACGCCGGCATGGCGCGATCCGACGAAATCAGTGGATACAACTTCCTGCGAGTTGACGAAGTCGATCTGTTTCTGCAGATCCGAGTGCATGGCCATCTGGCGCAGGTACTCGTTGATCTCTTCGCGACTGGTGGCCTTCTCCAGGTTCAGGTTGAGAATTGCCATGGACACGTTCGGCGTCGGGACGCGGATCGCGTTGCCGGTCAGCTTGCCTTTGAGCACCGGCAGCGCCTTGGCTGCAGCGGTGGCGGCACCCGTTTCGGTGATCACCATGTTCAGCGCAGCGCTGCGACCACGACGACTGCCCTTGTGGAAGTTGTCGATCAGGTTCTGGTCGTTGGTGTACGAATGCACCGTTTCCACGTGACCGTTGACGATGCCGTACTGATCGTTCACCGCCTTGAGCACCGGCACGATGGCGTTGGTGGTGCAGGATGCAGCGGAGATGATCTTGTCATCGGCGGTGATGTCGCCATGGTTGATGCCATGCACGATGTTCTTCAGCTCACCCTTGCCCGGCGCGGTCAATACGACGCGAGCAACACCCGGGCACTTGAGGTGCTGACCCAGGCCTTCGGCGTCACGCCACTTGCCAGTGTTGTCGACAAGCAGCGCGTTCTCGATGCCGTACTGGGTGTAATCCACCGACGACGGATCGTTGGAGTAGATCACCTGGATCAGGTTGCCGTTGGCGGTGATGGTGCTGTTCTCTTCGTCGATTGTGATGGTGCCATCGAAAGGACCATGCACCGAGTCGCGACGCAGCAGGCTGGCACGCTTGACCAGATCGTTGTCCGCGCCCTTGCGCACGACGATGGCACGCAGGCGCAGGCCGTCGCCACCACCGGTTTTCTCGATCAGGATACGCGCCAGCAGACGCCCGATACGGCCGAAACCGTAGAGAACCACGTCAGTGCCTTTGTGACCAGATGCGGCGTGACGCTTGTCGGCCACCTCAGCCAGCTCTTCACGGACGAACTGCTCGAGATTGCGACCGTTGCCCGCTTCCTTGTACTTGGCGACCAGCTTGCCCAGGTCCACCGAAGCGGCGCCCAGGTTCATTTCGCTCATCGTCTTGAGGATCTGGAAGGTGTCGTGCACCGACAGCTCGGTTTCGTCGGCGATGCGGTGACGGGCGAAACGGTGTGCCTTGAGGATGGCGATCACCGAACGATTGATCAGGCCACGGCCGTAGATCGAAGTCACCACGTTGTTGTTGCGATACAGCTGACCAATCAGCGGAATCATCGCTTCGGCGAGCGCTTCGCGGTCAATCCATTCACCAAGACACTGGTCGGGCTTCTGAGTCACGGGCAGTTCCTTCCAACATGTAGGGGCATTATGACGGCGCACCCTAGCGCCGGCAATCTGCAGCGGACGAAACACTGACAGCCAAGCGCCTCGATAGTTACAATCCCGGCGGCCTATTTTTTGATCGGAGCCACGCCCACTCGTGTCCGTCTTGCGCCTTCCCCCCCTGCCTGCCGCCAGCGGCAAGCAACATTGGGGCAATCTTCCAGGAGCTGCGCTAAGCCTGGCGATTGCCGAAGCAGCCAGCAACGCCAAACGCTTCACGCTCCTGCTCACTGCCGACAGCCAAAGCGCCGAGCGCCTGCAGGAAGAACTCGCCTTCTTCGCGCCACAGCTGGCGGTATTGCATTTTCCTGACTGGGAAACGCTGCCCTACGACATCTTCTCGCCGCACCAGGACATCGTCTCCCAGCGCATTGCCGCCCTCTACCAGCTACCGGAGCTGAGCCACGGTGTGCTGGTAGTGCCGATCACCACCGCCCTACACAGGCTGGCGCCAAAGCGCTTCCTGCTGGGTTCGAGCCTGGTGCTGGACGTCGGGCAGAAGCTGGATGTGGAGCAGATGCGCCTTCGCCTGGAAGCAGCCGGCTATCGCTGCGTGGACACCGTGTACGAGCACGGCGAGTTCGCCGTGCGCGGCGCGTTGATCGACCTGTTCCCCATGGGCAGCCCCCTGCCCTACCGCATCGACCTGTTCGATGACGAGATAGAGACGCTGCGCACCTTCGATCCGGAGAACCAGCGCTCGATCGACAAGGTCGAGTCGATCCGCCTGTTGCCAGCACGCGAGTTCCCCCTGAAGAAGGAGGCAGTCACCGGCTTCCGCGCGCGTTTTCGCGAACGTTTCGACGTCGACTTCCGCCGCTGCCCGATCTACCAGGATCTCTCCACCGGCATCACCCCAGCGGGCATCGAGTATTACCTACCGCTGTTCTACGAAGAAACCGCGACACTTTTCGACTACCTGCCTGAAGACAGCCAGGTGTTCTCCCTGCCCGGCATCGAGCAGGCCGCCGAGCAGTTCTGGAGCGACGTTCGCAATCGCTACGAAGAACGCCGCGTCGACCCCGAGCGACCGCTGCTGCCGCCGGCCGAACTGTTCATGCCGGTGGAAGACTGCTTCGCTCGGCTCAAGCTCTGGCCGCGTGTGGTCGCCAGCCAACAGGATGTCGAGCCTGGCATCGGCCGCGAACGCTTCACCGCGCAGGCCCTGCCGGAACTGGCAATCGAGGCCAAGGCGAGCGAACCGCTGGGCAAGCTGCGGCGCTTCCTCGACGAATATGCCGGGCGTGTGCTGTTTACTGCCGAATCAGCCGGCCGCCGCGAAGTATTGCTGGAGCTGCTCGCCCGTCTAAAGCTGCGCCCGCAAGAAGTCGAAGGCTGGGAGGAATTCCTCGCCAGCCAGGAGCGTCTGGCGATCACCATCGCCCCGCTCGACGAAGGCCTGCAACTGGACGACGTCGCACTGGTCGCGGAAAGCCCGCTGTTCGGTCAGCGCGTCATGCAGCGCCGGCGACGCGAGAAGAGTCGCGACGGTGGCGAGAACGTCATCAAGAACCTCACCGAGCTGCGCGAAGGCTCGCCGGTGGTGCACATCGATCACGGTGTCGGTCGCTACCAGGGCCTGGTCACTCTGGAGATCGAAGGCCAGGCGCAGGAATTCCTGCTGCTGCAGTACGCCGAGGATGCCAAGCTCTACGTACCGGTCGCCAGCCTGCACCTGATCGCCCGCTATACAGGCAGCGACGACGCGCTCGCGCCACTGCACCGGCTCGGTTCGGAAACCTGGCAGAAGGCCAAGCGCAAGGCGGCCGAGCAGGTGCGCGATGTCGCGGCCGAGCTGCTGGATATTTACGCCCGCCGCGCCGCACGCGAGGGTTATGCCTTCAAGGACCCGCAGGTCGACTACGAAACGTTCGCCGCAGGCTTTCCGTTCGAAGAAACGCCCGATCAGCAGGCCGCCATCGACGCGGTACGCGAGGACCTGCTGTCGGCCAAGCCGATGGATCGTCTGGTCTGTGGTGACGTCGGCTTTGGCAAGACCGAGGTGGCCATGCGCGCCGCCTTCATCGCCGTCCATGGCGGCCGGCAGGTTGGCGTACTGGTGCCGACCACCCTGCTCGCTCAGCAGCACTACAACAGCTTCCGCGACCGCTTCGCCGACTGGCCGGTGCGGGTCGAGGTGATGAGCCGCTTCAAATCCGCCAAGGAAGTGCAGAGCGCCATCGCCGAGCTGGCCGAGGGCAAGATCGACATTCTCATCGGCACCCACAAGCTGCTGCAGGATGACGTCAAGTTCAGCAACCTGGGCTTGGTCATCATCGACGAGGAACACCGTTTCGGCGTGCGCCAGAAGGAACAGCTCAAGGCATTGCGCAGTGAAGTGGACATTCTCACGCTGACCGCCACGCCGATTCCACGCACGCTGAACATGTCCATCGCCGGCATGCGCGACCTGTCGATCATCGCCACGCCGCCGGCGCGCCGGCTGTCGGTTCGCACCTTCGTCATGGAACAGCAGAACACCGTGATCAAGGAGGCGCTGCTGCGCGAGCTGTTGCGCGGCGGCCAGGTCTATTACCTGCACAACGATGTGAAGACCATCGGGAAATGCGCCGCCGACCTGCAGGCACTGGTGCCGGAGGCACGCGTCGCGATCGGCCACGGGCAAATGCGCGAGCGTGACCTCGAACAGGTGATGAGCGACTTCTACCACAAGCGTTTCAACGTGCTGGTGGCCTCGACCATTATCGAAACCGGCATCGACGTGCCGAGTGCCAACACCATCATCATCGAGCGCGCCGACAAGTTCGGCCTGGCGCAGCTGCACCAGCTGCGTGGCCGGGTAGGCCGCAGCCATCACCAGGCCTATGCCTATCTGCTGACCCCGACCCGCAAGGCAATGACCGATGACGCGCAGAAGCGCCTGGAGGCCATCGCCAATGCCCAGGACCTCGGTGCAGGCTTTGTCCTCGCCACCCACGACCTGGAAATCCGCGGCGCCGGCGAGCTGCTCGGCGAGGGCCAGAGCGGGCAGATCCAGGCGGTTGGCTTCACCCTTTATATGGAAATGCTCGAGCGCGCGGTCAAGGCGATCCGCAAGGGCGAGCAGCCGAATCTGGAGCAGCCGCTCGGCGGCGGGCCGGAAATCAACCTGCGCCTGGCAGCCCTGATCCCGGAAGACTACCTGCCGGATGTGCATGCCCGCCTGATCCTCTACAAGCGCATTGCCAATGCGGCCGACGAAGACGGGCTGAAAGAACTGCAGGTGGAGATGATCGACCGCTTCGGCCTGCTACCGGAACCGACGAAGAACCTGGTGCGCCTGACACTGCTCAAGCTGCAGGCGGAAAAGCTTGGCATTACCAAGATCGACGCAGGCCCGCAGGGTGGGCGCATCGAGTTCTCGGCCGACACCTCGGTCGACCCGATGGTGCTGATCAAGCTGATCCAGAGCCAGCCGAATCGCTACAAGTTCGAAGGCGCCACGCTGTTCAAATTCCAGGTGCCGATGGAACGCCCGGAGGAACGCTTCAATACGCTGGAAGCGCTGCTCGAGCGGCTGGCGCCCAATGAGCAAGGATCGTAGATGCCACTTCGCTATCTGGTCTTGCTGCTGACGCTGCTGGCGCCTCAGGCTCACGCCGAGGCGCTATATCGCGTCGAGCTGATCCTGTTTCGCCACGCCCCGCCACTGGAAGCCAGCCAGCACGCGCCCTACGACTGGGCCGATAGTGCGCAGGTGCTGGACAGGCGCGCCGAACGCCAGCCAGCCCTCGAGCATGTCGCCGCCAGGCTTACGCCGGACCAGGGCTACCAGGTACTGTTGCAACGCGCCTGGCAGCAAGCAGTCAGCGAAGATGCGCCGACCATTGCACTGCACCAGGGGCAACGCCATTTCGAGCACTACCCGATTCAGGGTCTGCTGAGGGTCAGACCCGGGCGCTATATGCAGACTGACATGACCTTCTGGGTGAACCGCTTCGGCGAGTACGGCCAGTTGCTCGCCAGCGAGCGCCTGGCGCAGCGGGTTCGCCTGGTCCCTGGCCGTCTTACCTACATCGACCATGACAGCCTCGGGCTGCTGATCGAACTGAAACCACTATGAGCATTTCGCGCCGATATCCGGCCCACAGCCGGCTGGCCCTCCTTGCCGCACTCCGGCACAGAGGGCCTGGCAGATGAGCCCTCCACTGGCACCTCGCGACGAACGGCTGATCGACGATCTGCCGCCCGTGCCGCTGCTCAGTCTCGGCAGTCATCTGGCGATCAACTACCAGCCGGGCAATCAGCGCATGGTCAGCGACCATCAGCACCGCGCCGGCCTGTCGTTCCTCTACGGGGAGGCGTGTATCCATGGCAAACGCGACGGCGAACGTGTCCGCCATCTGGTCGGCAACGAGCTGCAGCTGATCGCACGCCACCCTCAGGCCGAACAGGCACTGCGCAGACAACTTGAACAGCTGGGCTTCCGGCCGGCGCTGCGCCAGAGCCTGGCGCTGCCGAAGGAGTCGGCGGAGATGTTCCAGCTGCCCGGCGAAGATGCCTGGCTCAGGTTCGTTCAGGAGCAACTGCCCGAACTGCGCCGACAAGGCTGGCAGATCGATATCCATCCCGGCTTCGCCTACGACCTGACCGCCATCGACAGCTGGTACGCGCAGATCGACGAGTCAGCTGATGACGACTGGTTCGATCTCGATCTAGGCATCATCGTCAACGGGCAGCGCATCGGCATGCTGCCGGTCCTGCTGCGACTGATCCGCCAGAACCCTCAATTGCTCAGCCCTCGCGCCATCGCGCTGCGTAGCGATGAGGAGCAGCTGCGCGTGCAACTGGACCGGCCGGGACAACACGACAAGCAGGCGCTGCACGTGACGCTGCCGCTGGGGCGCATCAAGCCGATTCTGGCGACCCTCGGTGAGCTCTACATGCGCGAGCAGATGGATGGGCCATCGCTGCGTATGAGCAAGGCCGACGGCGCGCGCCTGGCCGGGCTCGACAGCCTGGCACCGCAATGGAAAGGCGGTGAACGACTGCGTGAGTTCGCCGGGCGCCTGCGCAACCCTGACATCAGGTCCTGCCCGACTCCAACCGGGCTCGCTGGCAAACTGCGGCCCTACCAGCAGCAGGGCCTGGTCTGGATGCAGACGCTGCGCGAGCTGGGCGCGGGCGGCATCCTCGGCGACGACATGGGCCTGGGCAAGACGCTGCAGAGCCTTGCCCACATCCTCGCCGAAAAGCAGGCAGGACGGCTCGATCGTCCGGCGCTGGTGGTGATGCCGACCAGCCTGATTCCCAACTGGCAGGACGAGGCCAGTCGTTTCGCCCCGCAGCTACGGGTATTGACGCTCAAGGGCAGCACCCGGCAGAAACACTTCGGCGAACTTGGCGAGCACGATCTGCTGCTGACCAGCTACGCGCTGCTGACGCGCGACATAGCCGCACTGCGTGAGCAGCCGCTGCACCTACTCATTCTCGATGAGGCGCAGCACATCAAGAACCCGTCCGGCAAAGCGGCACAGGCCGTACGCGAAATGCAGACCCGGCAGCGCCTGTGCCTGACCGGCACGCCGCTGGAGAATCACCTCGGCGAGCTCTGGTCGCTATTCCACTTCCTCATGCCCGGGTGGCTTGGAGACGCCAAAAGCTTCACCCAGGAGTACCGCAATCCGATCGAAAAACACGGCGACGATGCACGACTGGCGCACCTGCGCGCCCGCATTCGGCCGTTCCTGTTGCGGCGCACCAAGGAACAGGTAGCCACTGAGCTGCCGGCCAAGAACGAGTTCGTCCACTGGGTCGAACTGAATGACGTCCAGCGCGAGGTCTACGAGACCTTGCGGCTGGCAATGGATCGCAAGGTGCGCGACGAGATCGAGCGCAAGGGACTCGCGCGCAGCCAGATGGTCATCCTCGAGGCGCTGCTCAAGCTGCGTCAGGTCTGCTGCGACCTGCGCCTGCTGAAGGGTGAGTCGGCACGAGCCGCACGCGGCAGCAGCTCCGGCAAGCTCGACAGCCTGCTGGAGATGCTCGACGAGCTGATGAGCGAAGGCCGGCGGGTGCTGCTGTTTTCCCAGTTCACCTCGATGCTGGCGTTGATCGAGCAGGCGCTGCACAAGCGCGGCATCGAGTACGTCAAGCTGACGGGTGAGACCGATGATCGACGCACGCCGGTCGAGCGCTTCCAGGCCGGCGAAGTGCCGCTGTTCCTGATCAGCCTGAAGGCCGGTGGCACCGGGCTCAACCTGACGGCGGCGGATACGGTGATCCACTACGATCCCTGGTGGAATCCCGCTGCGGAGAACCAGGCGACCGACCGCGCCTATCGCATCGGCCAGGACAAGCCGGTCTTCGTCTATCGTCTTATTAGCCGCGGCACCGTCGAGGAGCGCATCCGCGAGTTGCAGGCGCGCAAGGCCGAACTCGCGGCCGGTGTACTCGAAGGTGCAGTCGACGGCAGCTTGCAGCTTGGCGAACGCGACATCGACGCCCTGTTCGCACCGCTACCCTGACGCTATGGCGGCATGCAAACTTGTGACACCGGCGAGTGCAGCAGTTTGCGCTTTGCCAGATCATCGCCACCTCGCTTACGTTTCCGTCCCGAGGCGCCCCGCCGCCTCCACGATCACTGGCATCGGTTACAAAAGGAACCGCACCATGAGTCTCTACGAGATCGCCTTTTCCGGCCAACTGCTCCCGGGCGCCAAGCTCGAGCAGGTCGAGGCCAACCTGACCAAGCTGTTCCAGGCCGACGCCCAGCGTATCGCGCTGCTGTTCTCCGGCCGGCGCATCGTGATCAAGCAGAATCTGGACTTCGCCGCGGCCGAAAAATATCGCCAGGCGATGGAGCGTGCCGGCGCGCAGGTAGAACTCAAACCGCTGCCCGTCGATGTGGAGGAAATCGAACTGGCGCCGCCTCCGGCATCGACGGCGACCAGCACGGCCAGCACCGAGAGCAGCGCAGGAAAAACGAGCGACGCCCCGGCCACACTCAAGGTGACGCCGCGTGACGAATACATGGCAGCCTTCGCCGACGTCGAGGCACCGGACTTCGGTATTGCGCCGATCGGCGTCGACCTGCAGGACGCCCGGCCCGAGCCAGAGGCGCCGCGCGTGGACCTTTCTCAGTTCAGCCTTGCCCCGGTGGGCAGCGACATGGGCGAAAAGCCGCGCGACACCACCGCCGTGGTGCCGGATATATCGCATCTGAAGCTGCAGGACTGACGGGCACACGTTCGGGAGTGAGCGCCGCAGAGACTCCTCAGGCGCTCAGCTTCAGACCAACCAGCCCAGCCAGCAACAGCAGCACGCTCACCAGCCGCGCGGGCGAGGCGCTTTCGCCGAAGATGAGAATGCCCAGCAGCACGGTACCCAATGCGCCGATACCGACCCAGATGCCGTAGGCGGTGCCCACCGGCAGAACCTGCATGGCACGCGCGAGCAGGAAAAAGCTGCCAGCCATGGCCGCTATGGTGAGCACACTGGGTAGCGGGCGGGTGAAGCCTTCGGAAGCCTTGAGGCCAATGGCCCAACCCACTTCCAGAAGGCCGGCTACGATCAGCATGATCCAGGCCGAATGCATGACGATGACTCCATCAACTGCAGGGTCGTCCCCGCACGAGTCGACATGCCAGCGGGTCGTCCCGCGGCGGACGCGACCCTAGCACAGCGGCGCACTGTTTTGGACCACTCGCAGCGCCCGTCGATCGCAGGTTTACTGATTGCTGAACGGAGATCGATGTTGGTCCCATGCTCCAGCGTGGAACCATCAGCAGCTCCCGTGTCCGCGCCGGAGCGTGGGTATGGTCATCAAAGATGTAGCCGATGCGGTCCCATCGCGAATGCCACGCGGTGGATGGGTGAAGCGTCATCCACCCTACGAACCACCCCGTAGGGTGGAAAACTGCGAAGCATTTTCCACCTTGGATAGCGGACAGATGAGCCCCTGCCTACGCCACCTCATGCCCGCGGGCCGCTTCGCTCAGGTAGAACCAGGCGGGGCGGTCCAGCGCTAATTCAGCGCCCAGCAGCGCCTCCTCGATCCGTCCCCAGCGCAGGCTGCCGAGGATCGGCAACGGGCGGCCGGGCAATTCCCGAAGCCAGGCCAGCGCCACCTGATTGGCCGTTGCGCCCAGCTCGGCGGCGACCTCACTGAGTGCGCTGCACAAGCGCTCACCGAAGCGTCCTCCGCCCATGGGCGACCAGGCCAGTACCTGCAGGCCGGCAGCCTGCAGCGCATGCAGGCTGCCATCCCATACCCAGTGCTGGGCCTGCAGCGAGAGCTCGATCTGGTTGCAGCGCAGCGGCACGCGTTGCGCCAATGCCTGGCAATGCAACACCTCGGCGTTGGACAGCCCGACCCAGCCGACCTTGCCGCTGGCGATCAGCTCGTTCAGCGTGTCGGCCACCTCGTCGACCTGCAGCAGCGGGTCCGGGCGATGTAGCAGAAAGCCGTCGAGCCGCTCGACGCCCAGCCGCGTCAGGCTGCCGTCCACCGCCTGGCGCAGATAGCGGACGCTGGAATCGTAGTGCTTGACCCGCCAGCGCGAACAATCCTGCCCGGCCGGTACGATGTCGGCCTTGCCGATGATCTGCAGGTGCTGACGCAGCCCCGGTGCCTGACGCAGGGCCGCGCCGAAGTGCGCCTCGCAGCGCCCGCCAGCATAGATATCGGCATGGTCGAAGCCGTTCAGCCCGCGCTCGACGCAGCGTTCGATGAACGCCAGCAGTGCCTGGGGTTCACCCAGCTCGGGGTATTCCAGCAGGCGCATCATGCCCAGCAACAGCGGCTGGGCGAGCACTGGCGAGGCCATGGCTAGACTCCGTCAGAAGATGTAATCGGTGGTCAGGAAGCCCGAGCGACGCTCCCGGATGATGGTGTCAACCAGCTGCTTGTTGGCCTCGTTGAAACGGGTCGCCACCAGGGTGCGGATGGAGAACACACGCAGGGCGTCATGTACCGACAGCGTGCCTTCGGCGGAATTCTTGCGGCCGTTGAACGGATAACTATCCGGCCCGCGCTGGCACTGGGCATTGATGTTGATGCGACCGACCTGGTTGACGAAGGCATCGACCAGCTCACCGACCTGCGCCGGGTCGTTGCCGAAGATCGACAGCTGCTGGCCGTAGTCGGAGGCGGTGACGTAGTCGATCACCTCCTGCAGGTCGCGGTACGGCACCACCGGCACCAGCGGGCCGAACTGCTCTTCGTGGTAGACGCGCAT
>LNAP01000209.1_pt1 | contig 68042 bp, 55 predicted proteins | sample 602601 | NCBI WGS metagenome assembly LNAP01 (sample SAMN02440304, study PRJNA202911) | soil metagenome | biome: Subtropical and temperate rainforests or woodlands; isolation source: soil samples (1 kg each in a 20% v/v slurry with milli Q water) were... ...
GCCCGACTCCAGCATCTGGAACGACTCGCCGTGGTCTTTCGCCGAGATCACGTTCATGCCCATCTGCTTATCGGCGTTCATCGACTTGAGAATGCGCTCGGAGGTGGTACCAGCGGTGGTCACCACGTTCTTGCCTTTGAGATTGTCGAAGTCCTGATACACCGAGCCTTTTTTCGACAGCAAGCGGGTCCCGATTTCGAAGATGCCAACGGAGAAATCAACCTGCTGCTGACGCTCAACGTTGTTGGTGGTGGAACCGCACTCAACGTCGACGGTGCCGTTCTGCACCAGCGGAATACGGGTTTGCGAGGTCACCAGGTTGTACTTCACCTGCAGGTTGGGCAGGTCGAGGTCTTTTTTAATCGCTTCAACAATTTTCAGCTGCAAGTCATGGGAGTAGCCCATCGGTTTGCCGCTGGCATCAGCGATATAGGAAAACGGAATGGAGGCGTCGCGGTGGCCAAGGGTAATGACGCCGGACTCTTTGATCTTCTTCAGCGTGCCGGTGAGTTCGGCGGCGACAACTGGAGTGCTAAGCAGAGCGGCAGCAATGGCTGCGCCCAGGAGCTGGGGAACGATGCGCATCAAACTTTCCTCAATTTTGTTTTTTTTATGGAGCCAGTCAGGCGGCTCTTTTGTGCGTTGATTGTCTGCCAGCCAGAGCGGCTTGCAGCATTCAGCTATGAGGAGAGCAGGAGTCGTGCCAGCGCTTGCAGGCTGATTTATATCGTTGATTTAAAAGGCTAATAATTTATTTTGGTGGGGTTTGTGCTGGGCGAAATGTCCGGATATCCGAATCATCCGCCAGGCTGTGTTCGGAAAACCGAGCGCGGGTTGAGGCCAAGAGTAATTTGCTGGATCAGTCAGCCCTTTCCCCAGCGATCAGATGCCGGTGATAAGCAAATTAAGCGCAGCAATTATTTCATCGCGGTGTGCACTGAGGTCGGCAACTGGGGCGCCAAGCTGTTTCCTTGCGATACCAGCCAGCTGCGGGGTCACCATCACATACTGCTTGCCGGCGATGGTAAACGTGGGCGTGAGGGTTTTGAGCGTTTTGCCTTTCATGGCCGCTGCGGTGTAGAGAGGCACTACCACCCGGGTGCCAAGCTCAGCAATCAGGTCGCTTTGCACATCCAGTAGCAACGGCACCGCAGACTTGGTGGCGGGATTGGTGTTCTTGTGAACGGCGAACTGAGGCATCAGAAGCTCCGTAGGTCGTCACTAAACACTCCGTGGATTTCCACGTGATCGTTGTAAGCATTTATCGCCGCGCGGTTCTCGGTCAGCCATTGCTCGCGCTGTTTGTTTTTCAGTGCTTCGGCCAAAGCCTGCTCGAGTGTTGCGGACAGATTGATGCCTGATTCCTTGGCTTTATCTAGCAAGTCACTATTCACGCTGAGATTGGCAGATCGTTTGGGAGCGTTGGGGTTGTAGGCGGCGAGCATTGGCATTCTCTCCTTGACTGAGCGTGCGCATATTCTCTGCGCATACATAAGGCGCAGTCAAAGACGTTTAACAAGCGCCGCAAACAACACAACTTAGTCAGGCCAACACCTCAGCGCTTAGGCGAAGCCTGCTCTGCGCATACTCCGCACGAATCAACTCAGCCATTGCCTGCGCCATCACAGGCGCTCGCGCACTGACATTCAGCTCAATGGCAAAGTCCGGCAAGGCTGGTAGACCCGCTTGCGCCGGCACCACGTGAAGATCGTCCGGCACCAGTGAACGCAGCCAGCAGGTGACGGCCAAGCCACTGCGTACGGTGGCCAGAGTGGCTTCGACCGAAGCGTTTTCGAACACCACTTTCCACGGGATGTCGGCCTGGCTCAGCACGCGAAAAACGTTCTGGCGAAAGGTGCAGGTGGGCGTGACGAAACACAGCGGCACCGGTCGTAACGGCACGCCGTGTGCGGGCGCTACTACCCACACCAACGCATCCACCGCCAAGCGTTCTCCCTGCGCGTCAGCCAGCGGGCATTGGCTGAGGGTCAGATCGACCAAACCATTGGCGAAGTCGGCCAGCAGATCTACCGATGAGCCGGTTACCAGCGCCACTTCAACCTGTGGATAACGCTGCGCAAAGGCTTTCAACACCGGGGCGAAGTGTGCGCCAGCCATGTCATAGGGCACACCAACCCGTACCCGCTGCGCCAGGTGCGCTGGCTGCATGCTTTGGTACAGCGCATCGTTAAGGCTGAGCAGTTGTTGCGCCGGGGCAAGCAGTGCGGCGCCGCGCTCAGTCAGGCGGCTGCCGCGTGGGTCGCGTTCCAGCAATGAACAGTCGAAAAACGCCTCCAGGCGCTTGATCTGTTGGCTCAGCCCGCCCTGGGTAATGTGCAACTGCCGCGCCGCCGTGCTGATGCTGCCGCTACGCGCCACGGCCACAAAGGCGCGCAGCAAACTGATATCGATATCGCGGGGGAGGGTCATGGGGCGAGGGCCATTACGGATGCTAATGCCGGCATTATAAACATTCGATTTTTCCCGTCGCCCGCCTTGTATAGCGTGGCGCCTCTAACACACGGGGAGCAGGCGATGATTGGCAGCAATTCAGCACTTAATATCCAAGCGGCATTGGCTCAGGTGAGCGACTACTGGTCACCGCAGGTGGTGGGGCAGGTCAACAACCAATACATCAAAGTCGCCAAGCTTAAAGGCGAGCTGGTTTGGCACGCCCATGCCGACGAAGACGAGATGTTTATGGTGGTGTACGGCAACCTGAAAATTCAGTTCGAAGACGGCGAAGTGCTGCTGCAACCTGGCGAGTTCTTCGTTGTGCCCAAACAGGTTCGGCATAACCCGGTAGCCGATGAAGAATGCGGCATCGTGCTGATTGAAACCGTGACCACCCAGCACACCGGCGAAGAACAGACGCCCAGAACCGTGCCCATCGCCAAGCAGTTAGGCCGCCACACCAGCGCGGCCATTTAAGGAAATGCCCGCCATGCTCGACGCGCTGCTGGCATTACTGCTGTTTGTTTTAGTGGCCACCATCAGCCCCGGTGGCGCTACCACTTTAGCCACCGCATCCGGCGCCAACTTCGGCTGGCAGCGCTCGCTGCCATTGTTGTTTGGCATCTCACTGGGCTTGGCCACTATGGCCGCAGCGGCTGCGGCCGGCTTGGGCGCTCTGATCGTGGCTGTGCCAGCGCTGCAACTGGCGATGAAACTGATTGGCTCGGTTTACCTGCTCTGGCTGGCCTTACAGCTCGCCCGACGTGGCGCCCCCGGCAAGGCCAATACCGCGCAGCGACCGGCGCGCTTTTTCACTGGCGTCTGGCTGCTCTGGCAAAACCCCAAAGCCTGGGCCATGACCCTCAGCGCCGCCGCCTCATTCGCCGCACTGACGCCAAACCCGGCAACCTTGGCGCTACTGCTAGGCCTGGTGTTCGCGCTGTTTTCGCTAATCTCGCTGGCACTTTGGTGCGTCGCTGGTTTGATGCTGGCGCGGGCGTTGAAAACCGATCGGCAGTGGCGGGTGTTGAATGTTTGCCTGGCGGCGCTGCTGGTAGCTTCGATTGTGCCGATTTGGCGGTAGGTGCTGTTCGGCTATGTGGAAAACCTTCCTCCAGAGCAGTCCCATCATGTGGCTGAGCGCTGATGTTTACGGCAGGCAGCTATTGGCCGTTTGCAGCCGGTGATGGCGGGCAGCTACCGGCCAAAAGCGCGCGGTCGCGATAGCGCCAAATTCCCGGTACCCCTTAACCGTAACGATGTCTCCATTCGCAAGGCAGAATTTTTTGCCCCTGCCGGAAGGCCCGGAAGTAAGAGTTGGCGTGCTCGTCGCCGAGCAAAAAAGCGACTTCTTTCAATTCCAGGCTGGCATCCGCGAGCAAGAGGACTCCCCCGTGATGGAACAAAGGGGACTTGTACACGCGCCGAATTGCGGAGTGCCCAACCAGCAACTCCTTCGTCACATCGTCGTAGGGGATAGCGGCTCGATCCGTTTTCCATCACAGAACACCTGATCCTTACCATCGTGCTTGGCTTTATACATACTGCTGTCCGCGCTCTTAAGCACGGTGGACATATCCGACGTGGCCGAGAACCGTGCGATACCCGCGCTGCACGTGAACTGATGGGGCGGCGATACACTTGTACGAATAGCGGCCAGCAGACGCAACGCGTACCCGTGAACGACCGCGTCGTCCTCGCTGAGTACCAAAACACCAAACTCCTCACCGCCGATTCGCCCGACGCTGTAGCTGCCTGGAACAGATTTCAAACAACCGGCCATCGCGCATAAAAGCCTGTCACCTACATCATGACCGTACTTATCATTTTTCAGTTTAAAATTATCGATATCTAACATTATAAAGTAGCCACCCCGACCTTCTGCCAACGCACGTTGAAATGTTTCCATGAAGGCGCGTCGATTTAATATGGAGGTCAAGAAATCTGTTTCTGCCAGCGTTCGCATTTCACTTTCGACCAACAATACGGAACGCATATTCCTTAAATACGTTGAGCTAAGGGTATAGCCAATGGATATGGTTCACTCGACGTCTACCCGTGGCCGCTAACCGCTAGAACGTGTACTTCAACGACAGGTCAGAACGACCCGCTCCAACTCATGGCGACCCAGCGCGCTGGCTGCTCACCTTCGGTGGTGGCGTTGAACAACACCATCAGGCGGCTATCGCGCATCAACCAGGCGGCGCCGAGTTGGCCGCGCATCCAGGCACGGTCGCTTTGCTCGGCGTCCAGGTAGTAGTGCTGGGACTGCCAGTAGGCATCGATCGAGTCGGCGTCATCGTGAACACGGCGAACACCTTCGAGACCGGCGAGCAGTTCAAGGTGATCCGCCAACAGGTAATTGCCATTCACCCCGACCCGCAGCTCGGAAATGCTGTGATCTCGCTCGCCCAGCGACATGGCCTGGCTACCGTCGGACTCGTCGTAAGAGGTCATGCGCGTCTGCACGTAGTTCAGGTCGACGTAGGGGGAAAGTGCCACGCCCATCGGGCGCCACACGGCTTCCCAGTCCAGTCGGGCGCGCACGGCGGCGGTGTCGACATCTGGGCTGGCGCTGGAGCCTTCGTTACCCAAAAGCGTGGTGTAACTACGACTGACGTCCGCGTCGCCATGGTTGTAATAGGCGGTCAGCGTCGACCACAGATCGGGCGACAACGTGGTCACGGGCGTAATGAATTCCACCAGCAGGTAGGTGCCGCGCTCGGTGATGTCATTGCCACCGCCGGCGTTATCGCGCACCCGGCTCTTGCCCACGGCAACGCCAATCTGCGCACCGTTGTCCGTCAGGCGCTGGCAGCCGCCAACCTCGGCAACACCGACCGAGCTGCCCGCCCCGCCCAGATCATCGCCACCCAAATCACCGGCGAGCCAGGCGCAGGTTTGCTTACCGGCCGCCACGCGAAAATCCAGCGGATGACCATGGTTACCGCTGAGCACCAGAACGGCAGAATCCACCGCAAGCTTGGACACATCACTGGCCTGACGGGCCAGCCCATCCAGGCCGCTCGGCTGCATCGTGATCTCGACTACCGACAGATGCAGCGTCGACTCTTTTTGAATGTTGTAGTCCGCCAGGGTGCGGCCATCTTCCAGCGTTTTTCCGGCAAAGATCAGCGTCTGCTTGTCGGGCGTAATGCCTTCCTTCTCCTGAATCATGGATTTGACGTTCTCGATCGAGTCACTGGGCTCGACCTCCAACGCAATGGTCTTGCCGGTGAAGGTCTTGACGAAGATCTGCATGGCAAATGCCGGGGTGGTAACCCCACAGGCCAGCACCAGCAGGAAGGCACGCACAAGGAGGGGGACTCGAAGGATTGGGGGCATCAGCAAGGGCACCGTCTGGGGGGGGCATGAAAAAAGCCGCAGACAGTAGCACAATAGTGGCACTTGGATGGCCACCTTTATGAAGTCAATCGCTCCGCTGTCATCGCCAGTTGCAGTGCGCGCTAATACGTTGGCCAACGTTGATTTGCCGGAGGCGATCTTGCCCGACAGCAGATGAAGCGTGGTGTGGGTCGAGCAAATGGGGACAGATGTATTTCTCTACTCTAAACGTCCCTTTCTGGCCGACAGCTGCCGGTCACGAGAAGCAGCTCGCGGTGTTTTACGGGCTGCCCTGGACGGTTGGCGTCAATGGCCGGCTCCAAGCGTTGTCGCTTGCGCTTTGAGGGTTTCGCGGATGTGCTCGATAAAGTGCCGCGTCGCTGAGGAGATGCCTTTGCGCGGTAGGGTCAGAGCCTTCAGGGTGACGGAGCCGACCCGTTCATCGGGGCAGGCCCTTTGCAGTTGCTGGGTCGCCAGTTCATCTTGGCAACTGTGTAACGGCACATAAGCCAGGCCGATGCCGGCGCGCGCAGCCTTTAGTGCTGTTTGCGCGCATTCCACTATCAGTGCCGGTTTGACGATACGTCTGGTCTCGCGGGCCAGCGCCCAGGGCTCTGCTCGGGAGGCACTGCCAGTGGTAATAAGGAGACTGTCATCAACGTTGCTGAGATCTTTCGGCTGTCCCATTTCCTTGAGCAGGGCGGGGCTCGCCACGATGATCAGCGTTAATTCCGCAAGCTCCCGGGCAACCACCTTTCCGGTGTTAGACACCGCATCGATGGTGAGTGCGAGGTCTAGGCTTTTAGCGCCCAGGTCTATTGGTCCGTCGTGGACCATTAGCGAGAATTGCACGTTCGGGTAGGCGCGTTGAAAACTGGCCATGGCGGCCAGGGTCCAGTCCGTCAGTGCGCTAGGCACTGCCAGCTTTATCAGGCCCCCTGGGGTGCTGGCTGATTCCTGGGCGGTTAACATCACCATATCCAGAGCGCCGATCAGGTCCAATGCGTGCCGGTAGATCAGTTCACCGACGGTGGTCATTGTGCAGAATCGTGCGCTGCGATTGAGTAACTGCGCATTTAACTGGCTTTCCAGATCGGTGATACGCCGGCTTAGGCCGGATTTGCCGATACCCGTTTGGTCGGCCGCAGCAGAAAAGCCACCCGCTTCAACCACGCAAACAAACCAATACAGGTCGCTCAGCAAATTGGCCCGGTTTACGGCTTCAGGTTGTTGTCTGGGCAACGGTTGGTTGTCGGATTTCGCGCGCTTGGGCATGTGTCCCCCTGTGTTTGTTGCGTTATGGTATGGCCCCCGCAGACGACCCACCTTTGAATGCACGGGTCGGGCTTTTGAATGCGGGGACGCTGCCCAAAACAGGGCGAAGTGCGCGGTAGGGGGAGGGCAACATGAGCATGCCGGCGAATTATGTGCCGCAGATTTTGGTCATTGATGATGTGCCGGAAGACATCCGCTCGTTATTGACGCTGCTGCGTGCGCAACCTTGGCGCTTGTCGTTGGCCACCGATGCACGTCAGGGTTACCAGCGCGCGCTGGCGCTACGTCCGGACTTGATTTTGCTCGACGTGCGTATGCCGCAAATGGACGGCTTCACCCTTGGCCGCCTGCTGCGCGAAGCGCCTGCCACCCAGCGGGTGCCGATCATTTACCTGACTTCCGCCGGCTCGCTGGAAGAGCGCCTGGAAGGCCTGTCGTTGGGCAGCGTCGATTACGTGCTGAAGTCGTGCGAGCCACAGGAAGTGCTGGCGCGGATGCGTATCCATCTGCAACTGGCCTGGCGTGAAAGCGCCGTGATGCCGGTTCATTCAACTGCTGAATCATCGACGCCGGACGAACTGATTCTGCGCGCTGCCATGCGCCTGATTGGCCAAAGCCTCGATCAACTGCCTTCGCTCGCCGACCTGGCGCGTAAAGTCGGCACCCATGACAAGCGCCTGTCGACCATCTTCCGCGAGCACCTGGGCACTACCGTGTTTGCCTATGTCCGCGATGCGCGCATCCGCCGTGCGCAGGAGTTGCTGGCCGACAGCACCATGAGCATGCAAGACATCGCCGAGCTGGTGGGTTTTCGCAGCTCCTGCAATTTCACCACCGCGTTTCGCGAGCGTCAGGGCATTACCCCCAGCCAATTCCGCCAACAAATGCAGGACACCCCGCCACAGGTGCCGGCTGCGCGATGATCCGCCTGGTTCTCCTGCTCGTTGCACTGTGCGGCCCGTCGCTGGCGTTTGCCCTGCCACTGTGCGGCGCTGGCAAAACCGACCTGAGCGGCCACGTGCAATTGCTCGAAGACCCCAGCGCCGCGCTGACCCGGGAGCAGGTGCAAGCCAGCGATGCTTTCGTTACCCAACAGCGCTTGCCGATCGTGCGCGAATACAGCCGTGCTGCGTACTGGCTGCGCCTGCCAATAAGTAATGACGGCGCGGAAGCCTGTCAGCGCTGGCTTACTGTCGGCAACCCGCGCTTGCATGATGTTCAGGTGTTCGTCCAGCGCGGCGCCGAAGTCACTGCCATGCGCGCTGGCAGCGCTTATCCGCTGGAACAATGGCCAGTGGCGGATCGTCAGCCGCGCTTTCCCGTGGAATTGGCAGCGGGCGAGCAGGGCACCGTGCTGGTACGCGTGAGCGGTCCGTCGCTGTTTATTCTGGCGCCCACGCTGTGGACTGACGACGCTTTGCTTGAACAGCGCCAGTCGGTGTATCTGGCCGACGGCGTGACCCTGGGCATCGTGCTGCTGATTGTGCCGTTCAGCCTGATCGTCGGCTGGATTCTGGGCTCGCGGCTGCTGCAAGCGCATGCCGGTGTGGTGTGTTTTTATTTGCTGCTTACCGCCGTCATCAACGGTTATCTGGTGGTGTGGCCGAGTCTGCTGCGCTGGTCGCTGGAGATCACCACGCTGATCAGCATCCTCTCGTTTATCTGCCTGTTGGGTTATGCGCGGCTGTTGCTGGAAGTGCGCCGGCTGCCGGCGGTATGGCGCTATCTGTTCAACGTGCTGTTGGCGGCGTACCTCGCCGGATATGCCTGGGACTGGTTTGTGGCGCGGCCGGACGGGCGCGTGTTTGTCGAGTGGCTGGTGCGCGTCGGCGTTTATGCGCTGCTGCCGGCCACGCTGTTCGCCGCCTGGCGCCAGGGCGTGCGCTTGCGCTGGATGGCTTACGCGGTACCGGCGCTATACACCGTGCAATTTGTGGTGCGCTACGTGCTTTCGCTCAACGACGTGCTACCCGGTCAGTCACGCGATGCGTTCCTCAGCTTGTCATCCACCTTGCCCGGCGTGGTGCTGTTGGTGTGCACGCTTATCACCGAGGTGATCCTGACCCGGCGCCGGGAAAACCGTGCCCTGACCGACCTCGATCATCAGCGCCAGGCCGAGCACGAGCGCCTGGAAAGTACGGTGGAACGGCGCACCCGCCAGTTACGCGAATCGTTGCAAGCGCGCAGTTCGCTGATGGCGCGCATCAGCCACGACCTGCGCTCGCCGCTGGTGGGCATCATCGACTACGCGCGGCTGCTGCAGGGTGGTGAGTCGAAAGACTACCCGCGCAAAATCGAGCGCCACGCCCGCCAGCAACTGGAGATGATCGACGAGCTGTTGGAGTTCTCCCGCAGCGAATTGCAGCAAATGGAGCTGACTCTGGCGCCGGGTTATCTCTACGGCTTCCTGCGCGAGATAGAGGACGAAGCGGCTTTCCTCGCCGGGCGTCAACGCAACCGTTTCGTCTGCCACCTCGGCGACGAGCTGCCACCGCTGGTGCGCGCTGACTTTCAGCGGCTGCGTCAGGTATTGATCAATCTGCTCAGCAACGCCGCCAAGTTCACCGAGAACGGCGAGATCGGCTTTGCCGTCGAGTGCTTGCGCGCTGAAGCCGGCAGCGCCGTGCTGCGTTTCGCCGTGACTGACACCGGAATCGGCATTCATCCGGACGAGCGCGAGCAGCTGTTGCTGCCGTTCCGCCGTGGCCGCAACGCCGCACATTTCCAAGGCACCGGCCTCGGCCTTTCAATTGTCAGCCAACTGCTGCTGTACATGGGTTCTGAACTCAAACTTGATGCGCCCGATGGCGTCGGCAGCCGCTTCACGTTCGACATCAGCCTGGAGCTGGCCGCCGAGGATGAGTTGGAAAGCGGTCTGGTCGATAGCCATGGCGGCATCGTTGATGGCGGCGAGCGGCGCATTCTAGTGGTCGATGACGTGGCGCATAACCGCGAAACCCTGTTCGACTTGCTCGCCGGCTACAACTTCGATGTCGACGTTGCTGCCGACGGCCCCAGCGCCCTGCAACTGCTCAAACAAGCGCCGTACTGCCTGATGATCTGCGACCAGAACATGCCAGGCATGGACGGCTGGGCATTGCTGGCCAAGCTGCGTGAGCGCTATCCGCAACTGCCAGCATTGCTGTATTCCGCGTCGCCGGCCAGACCGCCCGCGGGCGCAACGGTGCGCTTTGATGCCGTGCTGCTGAAACCGGTCGGCAGCGGCGAACTGTTGGCCTGCATAGAGCGTTTGAGCAGCGCCAAACATGAGGCGTTGGCCCGTTGATGCGCCGCGCAACACTCAGCCTGAAAACCTCGGCCGCGCTCCTGGCCTTTTTGCTGCCCGGCGGTGTGCCGGTTGCCGAGGAAAAAGCACAAATAGCGCCGTTGAACGAGCCGCTGCAGCTCGAAGAAGTACGAGTTAGCGCGCGGCACCGTGATGAACGTGCCGAGGACGTGCCGGTGGCCATGAACGTGCTCGACGGCGAACGCCTGGACGCCGAAGCGTTGCACGATATGCAAGTAGTCCAGCAGGCGGTGCCGGCTTTGCTGGTCTCGGTACCCAATCAGCGCTACGCCAGTTATGGCATTCGCGGCTTGGGCTCAAGTGCCTATAACGATGGCCTTGAAGGCAGCGTCGGGGTGTTTCTCGATGGCGTGTACCTGGGCCGCGCCGGTATGTCGGTGTCCGAGCTGAGCGACATCGAGCGCATCGAAGTGCTGCGCGGCCCGCAGGGTACGTTGTATGGCAAAAACACCACGGCTGGTGCGGTGAATGTGTTCAGCCGAGCGCCAACGTTTACGCCCGAAGGCAACGCCGAAATGACCTTCGGCGAGCACGGCACCGAGCAGTACCGCGGCACCTTTTCCGGGCCGTTGGTGGACGGCGTACTGGCCGGGCGCCTGACCGCGTTCGATGTCAGCCGCGATGGCCTGATCGACAACCGCTACGATGGCCGTGAATTGGCTGACCAGCAGCGCCAAGGCCTGCGTGGGCAGTTGCTATGGACGCCAAGCGACGACTTCAGCGCGCGCCTGATCGGTGAATACGGCTGGCAAGACGAGCACAGCAACGTGTTTTTGCCCAGCCATTACAGCCAGCAAACGCTGCAGCGTTCGGCCTACGTTGGCTATCGTCCGCTGAAGGTTGACCCCTATGCTCGCGAGGTGCAGCAAGACCAACGCAACAGCACGCAAACTCTGCAAAACGCGGTCACTCTTGAACTCAATCAGCAACTGGCCAACGGCGCCACGCTGACCAGCATCAGCGGCTACCGCGACTGGCGCTACACCACCGATCTGGATGGCGACGGCGGCGGCCTGGACATCGCCACCGTCGGCGCCAGGCTCGATCATCACCAGTTCAGCCAGGAGCTGCGCCTGAGCGATTCGTTCGGCGAGTCGCTGGATTATGTTCTGGGCGCGTACTACCTCAGGCAGCATTTCAATCGGCAGATCGACGTCGGTTTTGGCCGCGATGCAGCGGCGTATTTTCTCGGCGACCGGCCGGAAGTGAAACAGCTCGGCATTCGCCCGTGGATGATTCCGACGTCGTTGCTGGCTGGCGCGCGGCAGGCATTTGATGGCGAACAAACCAGCACCAGCCAAGCGCTATTCGCTCAGTTCACCTGGCATGCCACGCCGCGTTTGGACATTACGCCGGGCCTGCGTTACAGCCGCGAGCAAAAGCGCGGTTGGCTGTCGCGTTCGGTATCCGGGCTGGCGCCGTTGGGTAACGATCCGGTGTCGCAACTGGGCGGCGCACAGCTGCGGCAAACCACCTTGGGCGGTGCTTACTACCGCGACGATGAAATTGACGAGCACAACGTCTCCGGTCAACTCGCCATCAGTTACCGCTTTACCGACGAGGTGCTCGGCTACGCCAGTGCGTCGCGCGGTTACAAAGCCGGTGGCATCAATCTGGAAGTGATTCAGCCCGGCGCGCAGCCGACCTTTGATGCCGAGCGCGCCACGGCCTATGAGCTGGGCGTGAAACGCAGTTTTTGGAATGAGCGCGCTTCGCTTGATCTGGCGGTTTACCAAACGGATGTCGATGACTACCAAGCCTTATCGAACTCGGCACCGGTGGACGAATTTGCGCCGCCGATTCGCAATAACCTGATCAACGTTGGCAAAGTGCGGCTGCGCGGCGTGGAGTTGGATGGCGCCGTGCGTGCCACCGAGCGCCTCGACCTGCGTTTGGGGGTGGCCCTGAGCGACGCGCGTTACCGCGACTTCCCTAACGCCCCGTGCAGCCCAGGTTCGGCGCAACTGCTGTGTGATCGTAGCGGCGAGCGGCTGTTCAATGCCCCGCGCTGGAGCGCCAGCGCGGGCCTGGACTATCACCGGCCATGGTTGCCCGGCTGGCAACAGTACGTGGGCCTCGACTACAGTTTTCGCAGCGGCTACCAGGGCACGCTCGAAGGCGGCCCGGGCAGTGAGTTGCCCTCGCGCGCCATCACCAACCTGCGCCTGGGCGTGCGCGAAAACGCTGGCAGTTGGGACGCCGAGCTGTGGGTGCGCAACCTGTTCGATGAGCGTTACCTGACGGCGGTATACGCCCAGCTCGGCGCCGGTGACTACGGCGTGCTGGTGGGCGACCCGCGTTCCCTCGGCGTGACGCTGCGGACACGCTACTAAGCGAATGGTTCATGCCGTCGGTCGTCGCTGCGTTTGCCTGCGCGGTTTTTGCTGTCCGCGCCAGCAAAGGTCAGCGCTGTACCAACCCTGTCGACCGCCGCCATACATAGCGGCGCTTGGCCTTTGTCTGTCGACTTTTCCCCGCTCTTACCGAGCTTTGTTTGCGCGGACGTCCGTGCGTTTTTACGCACTCTTCAGTTGCCGGTTCGCGGCTTGTTAACGGGTCTGCGTTCGCCGATCTTCCCCGCACTTTTTTGACGCCACCGTAATGACCTTCAGGGCCGCGGCATCTGCCGCCGGGCTCCAGGAGCGTTTCGCTTTGCGAAGTGCAGAAGGGCAGTTGGCACCATAGGGAGAGTCGCGTTGTGTCGGGTCTGATTCGCAGGAAGCGCTTGTATGGCGCCGTGTTGGCAACTGTTTGGGCGATAGCGGGGACTGCACAAGCGGCCACCACCGATTTGAGCCTGACGCAATGTTTGACCAGCCCCAACCCCGGCATTCGCGGTGGCGTGGTAACTGTCGACCTGAACTACGAGAACGGTTCGTCGGCGGCAGCCAGTGGTGCGTCCATTCGTATACCGCTGCCGGCCACGGCCAGTTACGTGGCCGGTTCGGCCTCTGCCGGCTGTACCCACGATGGCGCCACGCCGGGTGCGGTTACCTGTGCATTCCCCAGCCTGCCGGGCGCTTCCAGCGGCACCGTCAGCCTGCAACTGCGCACCTCGGCGCCCACCGGGCCGAGCATCAGCAGCAACGCGGTGTTCACTCCAGGCTCGGGCGACACCGACCCGAATACCGCTAACAACCAGCAAACCTGTAGCGCCACCATCAACAATGGCGCCGACCTGTCCGCCGTGGTCGCCGGCCCGGCCAGCGCCCCCGGCGGCAGCGACATCACCTGGACCGTCAACGGCAGCAACGCCGGCCCCGATACTGCCAGCAACCAGATTTTCACCACGACCTTGCCAGCCACCCTCAGCTACCAGTCTTCGGCTGGCAGCGGCTGGAACTGCGCCGCCAGCGGTCAGGTACTGACCTGTACCCGCGCCGCCAGTTTGGCCTCGGGCAACGCTTACCCGGCACTGTCGTTTGTAACGCGCTTGGCCGGTTCTGTTACCAGCGGCAACGTGTCGGTGAGCGGCAGCATCAGTTCCGCCACGGCCGACCCGAACAGCCCCAACAACAGCAGCGGCGCCAGCGTCAGCGTCAGCCCCGGTGCCGACCTGCAAATCACCCAGGCCGTGCCGTCGCCTTCGCCCGTGGAGCCGGGGGAAACTGTCACCTATGTGCTAACCGCGCAAAACGCCGGCCCGAGTGCAGCCACCGACGGCCTCAACGTGACCTTCCAGTTGCCCGCAGGCTTCACCCCCGGCACCGCCACGCCAAGCGGGGCAGGGTGGGGCGCCTGTAGCTGGAGCGGGCAACTGCTGACCTGCTCGTTCGCCGGCAGCTACGCCAGCGGCCGCAGCAACACCATTAGCATCACGGCCACCGCGCCCAACGATGCCACGCCGACCTCGTACAACGGCGCCACCGACAACCGCGCGGTGATCACCGGCGGCGCTGCCGGCCCCGTCGATCCGCTACCGAGCAACAACACGGCAACCCGTCCGTTGCTGGTCAGCCCGGACAACGCCGTGGACCTGGCGTTTACCAAAACCAAAAGCCCAAATCCGGTGGCCATCGGCACCAACATGACCAGCACCCTGCGCGTCACCAACGTGCAAGGTCCGTACGCTGCGCAAACCGGCAGCGTAACGCTGACCGACGTACTCAACGACAACCAGGAAACTTTCGTCAGCGCCAGTGGCCCGTGGAGTTGCGCGGCACAACCCGGCGTGCCAAGCGCTGGGCGTACCTCAGTGGTATGCACCAACACTGCGCCGATTCCCGTGCGCAGCGCCGACAATAATCCACTGCTGATCGTTACCCGCGCCGAGCAGGCCGGCGTGCTGAGCAACTCCGCCACCATCGCTCACCCCGGCCAGTGGAACAACATCGGAGTGATTTCCGCCTCGGTCACTGCCACAGCCGCCACCGCGTCGGTGGACCTGGCCATCGCCAAGTCAGTGACCACGCCGTCCAACACCACCACGGCGCCGGGCAACCGCATCACCTTGCTCAACACTGAGAACGATCTGACCTACACCTTGCTGGTGCGTAACCTCGGCGACAGCAATAGCAACCCTATCGACGCGGTGGACCTGCAAGTGCGCGACCAGTTGCCGGCGTACCGCTCCGGCACGGGCGCCGGCCCGGTCGGCAACGTGGTCAGCACCAGCAATGGTTCGACAGCCACCTTTGTCTGCGCCGTAAATGGCAGCGGCTTGGTCAGCTGTGACCAGAGCGGCGGCGTGCTGAAAACCGGTGACACCGTCACCGTGACCATCCCGATGACGCGCGCCCTCAGCGATGGCGACTTCACCAACCAAGCCTCGGTGTATTCCACTAGCCAGGGCGACCCGGACCGCAGCAACAACGTGGCATCGGTGGATGTGCGCATCCAGCCGATTGCCGATCTGCATATGGTCTCCAAAGTGGTTACGCCCACCACGCTGGAAGCGGGCACCAACGCCACCTACACCCTGACCTTCCGCAACGTCGGCCCGAGCACGGCGCAGAACGTGGTGGTCAAAGACGACTTCCTGATCGGTAACGGCGCGCCGGGCTTCACCTTTATTTCCGCCAACGCCACCGGCGGCGGCACCTGCTCCGGGCTGACCGCCAACACCTCGTACAGCAGTGCCGGCACGCACACGCTGACCTGCAGTAACTTCACGTTGCCGTCCGGCGAGCAACGGACCATCAGCGTGGTGGTACGCCCGAACTGGCAAACCGGCACCCAAGGCAGCGCCACCCTGACCAACCAGGCGCGTGTTTACAGCACCAGCACCGCCGAAGACCTCACCGGCGTAACCGGCGACATCGGCACCGATGCCTCGGTCACCCGTGGCCCGCAAACCAACTTCGCCACCGCCAGCCTGAGCGTGAGCAATGCCGCGCTCAACGTGTTGATCGTCACCAACGACAATGCGCCGGCCGGCCCCGACCCGCTGGGTTTTGATCCCACGAGCGGTGGCAATAACGCCAACAACGACATCGACTACCTGGCGCGCATCACCAACCAAGGCCCGTCGCTGGCCACCGGTTTGCGCTTTAGCTATGCCATGACGCCACCGGCCGGCAAAACCATGCGTTTCAATGGCATCGCCACGGCCGCCGGCGGCGCCGATCTGGGCATTTGCGACCAGGTGGGCAGCAGCGTCACCGGCCCGGCAACCATGACCGTGAACTGCGTATTCACCGGCAACGACGCGCAACTGGCTACCGGCGCCAGCATCGCCCGCTACCTGACCTTCCGCGCCCTGAGCATTCCGGACACCAGCGGCTACACGGTCAGCACCCGCGCCCAAGTGTTCACCAACGAAAACGACACCAACCCGGCCGACGACGTCGACACCGAAACCACCACCATCCGCGTGCGTTCCGACATCGCCATCAGTGTGCCCAACCAGGGCCCGGTGGAGGTGCGCGAGCCATTCGACTGGCGCTTTGAAGTGGTCAACAACGGCCCCGGCACCTCCGGCCAGACCGACCTCAGCAGCACGCTGCCGGCTGACATGGAATACATCAGCGGCTCGCCAGTGACCTGGACCAATACTGTCGATGGCACCAGCGGCACCTGCACCGTTATCGGCCAGGCATTAGCCTGCGACTTCGGCACCGTTACGGCCGGCGCCACGCCCATTGTTACCGCGCCAGTGCGCTTTATCAGCTACCCCACCGGCGGCACCGCACAAACCTGCGCTACTGCCACCACCGACCAGATTGACCCGGTGTCGGGCAACAACGTCAGCGCTTGCGGCACCGTGCGGGTGATCAAATCCAGCATCGCTGGCGTGGTGTTTGTCGACAGTAACAACGACGGCGCTTTTGCTGCGGGCGAAAACCCGATCCCCAATGCCGCCGTGCGCCTGACCGGTAACGACGCCTATGGCAACGCGGTTGACGTGACCGTGCAAACCATCGCCAACGGTAGCTTTTTGTTCGACAACCTCAACTCCGCCGACGCCGCCGGTTACACCGTCACCGAAGTGCTGCCCACCGGTTACTTCGATGGCCGCGACACCGTTGGCACTGCCGGCGGCACCCATGTGCAAACCGGCAGCACCGACGAAGTGCGCGCCATCGCCCTGGGCCGCGAAGAAGCCGCCACCGGCTACCTGTTTGGCGAGCTGGTTAGCGCCAGTCTGGCCGGGCGTGTGTGCGTTGATAGCAACGACAACGGCATTTGCGAGGCGGGCGAGAAGGGCATTCAGGGCGTGTCCATCACCCTGGCTGGCAACACCTTGAACGGTGTCGACGTGTGCACCGTGCAAACCAGCTGCACTGTGCAAACCGATGCCAATGGCGCCTACCTGTTCACCCTGCCGGCCAGCGATGCCAGCGGTTACACCCTGACCCAGCAAGCCAATAACAGCGCGCCACTGAACGCCTTCGCCGACGGTCGCGAACACGCCGGCAGCCTGGGTGGTACGGCCACCAATAATCCCGCTGGCAGCGACCGCATCAGCGCCATCGTGGTAGCGCCGGATGAAGACGGCAGCGCCTACGACTTCGCCGAAACCGGCTTCAGCCTCTCGGGTCTGGTGTACCTGGATAACAACGACAACGGCAGCCGCGAGCCGGACGAGCAGGGCATCCCCGGCGTCACCGTAACCCTAACGGGCACCACCGCAGACGGCACTGCCGTGTGCGGCACCCTGCTGCCCCTGCGCGCGTGCACCACCGTGACGGCGGCCGACGGCACTTACCATTTCGATGGTTTGCCCAACGGCACCTACCGCGTCAACGAAGCCCAGCCAGCCGCCTACCAAGACGGCCGCGACACCGCCGGCAGCGGTGGTGGTGCAGCGGGTGGCGCCGGTAGCGATGCCATCAGCGCCGTGCAAATCAACGGCGCCGATGTGATCGGCTACCTATTCGGTGAGCGTGACGGCGCGGCCACCAGTGCTAGCGTGTCGGGCAAGGTGTGGTTTGAATCGGTGAGCCGTGACGAGCAACAAAACGCCAACGAGCGTGGTCTTGAAGGCTGGCTGGTGGAAGCGCGCAACGCCGGCGGTCAAGTGCTGGCCACCGCGACCACCGCCAACGACGGCTCCTATCAACTGACCCTGCTGCCGGGCGCGTACAGCCTGTCGTTCTTCCACCCGGTCAGCCGCGCGCCTTACGGCACGCCCGTGGCGCAAGACCCCAATGGCGCGGTGAACGGCACGGTAAATCCGGCCACCCGCACCATCGACATCGTGGTGACTGGCGGCGCGCAAATCGTTGAACAGAACCTGCCGGTCGATCCGTCCGGCGTGGTGTACGACGCCGTTACCCGCGAGCCGGTCGGCGGCGCCGTGGTGCGCATTATCGGCCCGAGCGGTTTCAACCCGGCCGTGCACTTGGTGGGCGGCAACGCCAGCGCCGTGCAGAGCACCGGCAGCGACGGCTTCTATCAGTTCTTCCTGACGCCAACCGCACCTGCGGGCAATTACCAACTGGAAGTGACGCCACCGGCCGGCTACCTGCAGCAGCCCTCAGCGCTGATTCCTGCCTGCCAGGCCACGTTGGTGGGCAGCAATGGTGGCGCTCCGACGCAGGTGCAAAACAGCGCCACGGCCCCAGGCCCGGGCGTGCCGGTGCATAACCCGGCGACGTGCCCGACATCGGCCGCCGGCCTGCCGGTGGGTAGCGGCACCACTCAGTACTACCTGAGTGTGCGCCTGAGTGGCAGTACCGATGACGTGATCAACAACCACATTCCGCTCGACCCGATTCTGGGCGGCGCAATTGTGATGACCAAGAACACGCCGAAGGTCAACGTCAGCCGTGGCGAGCTGGTGCCGTATGTGCTGACCGCGCGTAACACGCTGTCTAGCGCGCTGGCCAATATCGCCATCGAAGACCAGATTCCGCCGGGCTTCAAATACATCAAAAACTCCGCGCAAGTGGACGGCGTACCCACCGAGCCGGAAGTGGAAGGGCGGCGCCTGCGCTGGCCGGCGCGCACCCTCAGCGGCGGTCAGGTGGTCAGCATCAAACTGTTGTTGGTCGTTGGTTCGGGCGTGGGCTTCAACGAATACGTCAACCAGACCTGGGCGTTGAACCTGTCGGCGAATGCGCGGGTATCCAACGTCGCCACCGCCAGCGTGCGTGTGGTGGCCGACCCGACATTCGACTGCTCCGACCTGATCGGCAAAGTGTTCGACGACAAAAACCGCAACGGCTACCAGGACGAAGGCGAGCCCGGCATTCCTGGCGTGCGCCTGGCCACGCCGAAAGGCTGGCTGATTACCACCGACGAATACGGTCGTTACCACATTGCCTGCGCCGACGTGCCGAGCGAGATGCGCGGCAGCAACTTCATTCTGAAAGTGGACGAACGCACCCTGCCAACTGGCTACCGCATCACCACCGAAAACCCGCGTGTGGTGCGCATGACCCAGGGCCGTCTGGTGAAAGCGAACTTCGGCGCCAGCGTGCACCGCGTGGTGCGTCTGGACCTGAACAGTGAGGCCTTCGACGCGCAGAACAAACTGACTGCGCAGTACCTGGCGCGCCTCGATGAAGTGCTGCCGCTGCTGTACGCCCAGCCGTCGATTCTGCGCATTGCCTACCGCATGCCGGTGGACGGTGAAGTGCGCGATGCGCGTGCCCGTGTCGACTATGTGAAGGACTGGGTCAAAGCCCATTGGGAGCCCCACGACTGCTGTTACGACCTGCAACTGGAGGAAGAAATCGTACCGGCGACTGATAGCGTGGAGGTGATCCGATGAGCATGCGTAATCTGTGGGTATGCGGCATCGCCGCCTTGACCCTGAACCCCTTGGCTCTGGCTGTAGCGGAGCAAGTGGATGCAAAACAATGCGGCCTGAACAAAGGCTGCGGCCTGCATGGGCCGCGCGGGGCGATGGAAGATGAGTCGCTGCTGCAAAGCCGGCCGTTTACGCCAGGTGGTTTGCCGGCGCTGCCGGCTAACGCCGAGCGCGAATTGCCACGGGAGAAACTGATTCTTTGGCAACTCGACGGTGCCCTGGGCGAGCGCGATCAGGTGGTGAACGTCAGCGACGAGACGGTCAGCGCCGTGGTGCTGCGTGAGGGCTTGCCGGTGGTGCGTTTCGCCTCGGGCCGTTCGGCGGTGCCGGAGCGTGACAGTGATGCGCTGCAAAAACACCTCGACCATCTGGTCGGCAAACGCAACCTGCGCGTGCGTCTGGTCGGCCACACCGACCCGCAACAGTTGTCGCAACGCAGCCAGGCTATTTATCAAGACAACCAAGGCCTTGGCTTGCAGCGCGCCCGCGAAGTGGCCGAGGTATTCCGTGAGCGCCTGAAACTCAAACCCGAGCAGATTCAGCTCGACAGCCGTGGTGCCAGTCAGCCGCTGATCACCGGCGACAGCCCGCAAGCGTGGACCCTCAACCGCCGCGTGGAAGTGGAAATCTGGTACGACGAAGCCGTGGCCAGCACGCCTGCCAAACCGCAAGCCTGCGCGCCGGGCAGCGTGGCGAAGGCGGCAGTCACGCCGTTCAGCATCAGCGTTGATGGCCAGCCGCAAGACGGCACCCAGCCGGGCAGCGCTGACAGCCAACGCTGCGTAGACGTAGCCCTGGCGCAAGACCTGCTGCAAGTACGCTTCGACAATTTGTCGGCGCAACCACGCCTTAACGTGGTCTCTGGCGCACGGGTGGCGCGTCTCGGCGAGCCGCTGACGTTCAGCGGTTACAGCAACTACCTGCATTGGATCAAACGCGCTGAGGTGCGCATCATCGGCAAGCGCCGCCTGTTCGGCGAGCCGCAACTGCTTGACACCGTGGCCCTCGACCCGCAACTGAACGGCACCTGGACGCCACCGGCTGGCACGCCGGAGCAGGTGTATTACCAGCTGCGTGTATACGACGAAGCAGGCCGTTTCGACGAAACCAGCGTTCAATTGCTGGCGCTCAGCCGTGGCGAATTGCCAAAGGAAAAAGCCGAAGACGTGGCCGCCGATCTGTTGGCCGGTTACGGCGGCAACCGCTTGCAGCGCCACAACATTCCAGTGGCCGGCGGCACGGTAACGCTCAACGGCAAACAGGTAAAAGACGGCCAGCATGTGTTCGTCATGGGCCGCCCGGTGCCGGTCGACAGCAATGGCACCTTTGCCAGCGCGCAAATCATTCCCCGTGGTTTGCACACCGTGGAAGTGGCCGTGCTTGACGATCAGGGCAAAGGCCGCATTTACCGTCGCGACTTGCGCCTGCCGCAGGATGACTGGTTCACCGTAGCGATCGCTGACTTTACCGTCGGCCAGCAATACACCAGCGGCCCGGCCCGCGTAGTCACCCAGGAAGACCGCTACTACGACGACAAGCTCTACGCCGACGGTCGTCTGGCGTTCTACACCAAGGGCAAGGTGGACGATAAGTACACCGTGACCGGTAGCGTGGACACTGGCGAGGCGCCCGCCGATAGCCTGTTCAGCAATTTCAACGACAAAGACCCGCGCGAATTTCTGCGGCGCATGACCTCCGATTCGGACAAAGGCTGGGCCACCTTTGGTGACGACTCGACGCTGATCGAAGACGCACCGACCCGAGGCAAGTTCTACGTCAAAGTCGAGGACGAGAAGTCGCACGCCATGTGGGGCAACTTCCGCGAGCAGATTCGCGACACCGAGCTGACGCAAATCGACCGCAGCCTCTACGGTGCGCAAGTGCGCTACCGCGACGATGCCTTCACCGCGTTTGGTGAGCGCCGTGTGCAAGTCGAAGGCTTTGCGGCCGAACCCGGCACCGCTTCGGCCCGTGAAGATTTCCGTGGCACCGGCGGCTCACTGTATTACCTCCGTCACCAAGACCTGACCGAGGGCAGCGAGCGCGTCCGCATTGAAGTGCGGGACAAGGATTCCGGGCTGGTGCTGCATAGCCAGGACCTGGCCGCTGGCATCGACTATGACGTGAATGCGTTGCAAGGCCGGGTGATTCTGACCCAGCCGCTGTCGGCCACCGCCGATGGCAGCACCTTGATCCGCTCCGGTGGCAGCCTGTCCGGCAACCCGGTGTTTCTGGTGGTTGGTTATGAATACTCACCGGGCCTGGAACAGCTCGACGATCTGGCCTACGGCGGTCGCGCCGCGTATTGGGTGAATGACAATGTGCGCGTTGGCGTGACTGGCAGCATGCAGGAACAGACCGGCCGCGAAGACCAGACCCTGGGCGGCGGCGACCTGCTGCTGCGGCACAGCGAAGGCACCTGGCTGAAACTGGAATCGGCACAAAGCGAGGGCGACAGCCTCGACCAGCGTTTCTCCTACGACGGTGGTTTCGGTTTCGGCCAGCAAGTGGCCGGCACGGACTCGCGTGCTCGGGCTAACCGGATTGAAACCGCGTTCGACTTGAAAGACGTGGTCGAGGATTCCGATGGCAAAGGCACCTTCTACTACGAAAGCCGCGACGCCGGTTTTTCGGCACCGGGGCGGTTGTCGGAGTTGGCCAGCGATCAGGTTGGCGGCAGCTATACCGCGCCGCTGAACGAAAAAACCGAAGTGACGGTGAAAGCCGACGAAACCGACGAAGACGGCGGTCGCTCCCGCCGTGCCGCCGAAGCGCAATTGGCCTACGACCTGAGTGACGCGTGGCGCCTGTCGGCAGGCATGCGCAACGACCGGCAAACCTACGGCAGCGCCTACCGCAACCTGTACACCGGCACGTACGCCGGTTACGACAACGGCGACTACGACGAAGGCGAGCGCAACGATGCGTTGTTCCAGGCGCTGTACCACGCTCAGGAAGACTGGTCGGTGTACGGCTTCGGCCAAGGCACCCTGACCCGCGACGGCACCCGTCAAGCCAACAACCGCCTGGGTGTTGGTGGCGACTACCGCCTCAACGAACGCACCTCGCTCAATGGCGAATTGTCGGGCGGCAACCTGGGGCTGGGCGCCAAGGCTGGGGTTGGCTACGACGCCTCGGACCGCACCAATGTCTACCTCAACTACCAATTGGACAGCGACCGTAGCGACGACGGTTTCGCCAGCCGCAGTGGTCTGGATAGCAGCGGCCGCACCGGACAGTTTGTTTCCGGCGCCCGCTCGCGCTGGACCGACACCACCAGCGTGTACGCCGAGCAGCGCGTACAACACGGCGATCAGGCTGGGGTGATTCAAGGCTACGGCCTCGACTTTGCCCCGGACGATCACTGGAGCTACGGCGTAACCACCGAATTCGGCACCTTCAACGAAGAGACCGACTACGCCCTGAAACGGCGTGCCATCGGCGGCAAAGTGGGCTATAGCAACGGTGACCTGCGCTACGCCAGCCGCTTGGAATACCGCGAAGACAGCAGCGATGTGCAAGACCTCAGCGTGTGGCTGATGCGCAACAACATCAGCTACAAGGTCAACCCGGACTGGCGCTTTATCGGCAAGCTGGACTTCTCCGTCGGCAACTCCGACCGCGGCGACTACTTCAATGGCGACTTCGTCGAAGCGTCCCTGGGCTACGCCTACCGCCCGGTGTTCAACGACAAGCTCAACCTGCTGACCAAGTACACCTACCTCGCCGACCTGCCGCCGCCTGATCAGGTGTCGACTGCCACCGGCACAGCAGTGGACTACGCCCAGCGCAGCCACGTATTCGCCATCGACGGCATCTACGACCTCAACGAGCGTTGGAGCGTGGGTGGTAAATACGCCTATCGCCTGAGCGAACTGCGCATGAGCCGCGATACTTCTGCCGACTGGTTCGACAGCCGTGGGCAGTTGATCGCCGCGCGAGTGGATTGGCACGTGGTGAAGAAATGGGACCTGATGGCCGAAGTGCGTCGTCGGGACGAATTCGCCGCCGAAGACAGCCGAACCGGCATGTTGGTGGGCGTGTACCGCCACTTCGGCAATCACTTCAAAGCGGGGGTGGGCTACAACTTCAGCGACTTCAGCGACGATCTGACCGATCTGTCTTATCGAAGCCAGGGCTGGTTTTTCAACGCCGTTGGCAAGTACTGATCGCTGAGCGAATCGGCATAGGCAACGGGGTGGCGCAGGGGGTTACGGCTAACCGCAGGGGCGAACGGAGGAGTCTACAAACGGGCGGCGTAACTCAAACTCGCGGGCTTATTTCGGCGTCTTGACACCCCGTAATTAGGTTGTGAACCGCGTGCCCCGCACCGTAGGCTTAGGTTTTTGCCACTGTAGCGGGGCGGGTAGTGCATGGTCATGGAGAGAAAGATCAATTCGGCAGCGGTGCACATGCAGGCGCTTGATCCGCTCGACCATGCTCTGGAGCTGCTGCACTTTGGCTTTCGCGGGTTGACCGTCGAGGCCGATGCGTTTCTGGATACCCAGGGTTTGTCGCGGGTGCATCACCGTATCCTCTACGTGATTGCCCGTGCGGCCGAGATCAACGTCGGTGAATTGGCCAGCACCCTGGGTGTAAGCAAGCAGGCGCTGCACCGGCCGCTTACGCATTTGTTCGAGCGCGAGCTGGTTTGCTACACCCGTCAGCCAGACCGCCATCGTTTCAAGTTATTGGCGTTGACTGAGCAAGGCCAGGCGCTGGAGCACCAAGCTTCGGAACTTGAACGGCACACCTTACGCCAGGCCTTCAACCAGACCGACGAGCGCGGGCGGGCCGCCTGGACGCAAGTGATGCAGGCGCTGTCCGAGCGCCTTAACTAACGCCATCAGGTGATGCGCTCGCGCACCACAATGCACTTGGCCAGCGGTTGCACCAGCGCTTCAGGGGCATCTTCCCAGCCGACGATGGTGGGGCTCACCAGCAACGGGTCGCAGCGCCCGCTGCTGACCAGGTCGAACACTGTGGGAATATGCGGGCGTACGTTGCACGCACCCACCGACAAGGTGACATCGCGCAGATACATGCCGAACAGCGGAATTTTCGGGTCCTCGAAAATAATGCCGATGCACGAGCAATGACCGCCAGGCGCCAGCGCGAGCAGCCCACGATGCAGCGCATGTGGGTCGCGGGTGGCTGAGATAACCACGTCATAGCTTTCGTCGAGCGAGGAGCGCAGCTCAATGCTGGCGCCGCTGCGCTGGGCCAGGTCGTTGCGGTAGCTGTTGTCGTCGAGGTAGTCGACGCTGGCGGCGCCTGCGGCCACGGCCATTTGCACGGCCAGTACGCCGAGGCTTTCAGTGCCGCCGACGACCAGCACGCGCGCTTCATCGCGAACCGAAATCGGCCGGCTTGCCGCGACCCACGCGTCGGTGAGGTTGTCACTGGCGCTGGCAACGGCGAGTGGGTTAAGGCCCGGTGGCAATGGCACCAGCATAGCGTCGGCGAAGGGCACCTGAACCAGTTCGGAAAACAGCCCGCCCCAGTGCCCCCCAGCAGGAACGCCATACGCCGCATGGCGCGGCACAGCGCTGCAGGCGGTCGCACGACCGGCCAGGCATTGGCGGCATTCGCCGCAGGCAATTTTCCACGGTACTGAGACCAAATCACCGCGTCGCACGCTGGTAACCGCCGCGCCCACTTCCAATACTTCGGCCACGCATTCATGGCCCAGGGCGAACGGTGGTTTGAACGGTGTAACGCCGGCGATCAGGCGTCTATCCAGATCGCAGGACGCCGAGGCAATGGGCCGCACCAACGCGCTGTGAACGTTCGCCAGCGCAGGCGCGGGCGCTTCTTCCCAGGCCAAGTGTCCGGGGCCGCGCACCATCAATTCTTTCATCGCCCTAGCTCCTGATCAGAAACGTGGTGGTCGCCTTGGCGTACAGCTTGCCTGCGGCATCCACCACCTGGGCATCACAAATCGCCAGGCTGCGGGTGCGTTCCACCACCCAACCTTCGACGCGGTAGGTCTGGCCAACGCTCAGAGGGCGCACGTATTTCACGTTCAGGTCGACGGTGGAGTGGGGGGTGGTCACATCCAAGGTTGAGAGCAAGGCCAGACCCGCAGCGCCGTCCAGGCAAGTGGCGGCAAAACCGCCATGCACCACACCGGCCGGATTGAGGTGGCGGTCGTCGGGGCGAGCCTCCAGCGTGATGCGCCCTGGTTCCACCTGCACGGCAGTCAGGCCCATGGTCGGGCCGATTGACGGGGCAGGAAGTTCGCCGCGTATGAGGGCCTGCAGGGCGTGCAGGCCCGAAGGCTGGGATTCAGTCATGTGCGCTTGCTCAGAGGGTGCCGCGATAACTCATCGCGAGGTGCGCCTACCGTAAGCGGGGTACATGACTCAGGTCAACGTTGTTGATGTGAAAAACTAGAGGGTATTTCGGCCGTCGCTCTTCGGCCTGGCCCGTGGTGGCTAAGGCCTTTATTCAGGTGTGCCGCGCGCCAGTTGATCCTCACGCGGTGAGCGGCCAAAAAACGCTTTGTACGCCCGACTGAACGCCGCTTCCGATTCGTAGCCGATTGCGAACCCTACTTCGCCGACCCGATTGGTGTGCGTCGCCAACATGGTTTTGGCCAGGGTCAGCCGCCATTCGTTTTGATAACGCAACGGTGAGCGTCCAACCAAAGCATTGAAGCGCTCACAGAAACTGGAGCGTGACATGCCGGCTTCTGCCGCCAGTGCGTCGATGCGCCACTGCTGCCCAGGGTGTTGATGAATGGCCCTCAATGCTCGAGCGATGCGAACGTCGGACAACCCGCCCAGCCAGCCCGATGCGTCGCCTTGTTGCACCCATGTGCGCAGAATGCGAATAACCGTCAGGTCGATCAGCCGCGAGACCATCAGCGCGCCTCCCGGCTGGACGTGGTCAGCTTCGATAAGCATGAAATGCAGTAAGCCTTCGGCCCACTGCGCCGCGTCGGTGTGCTTGATGTGAATAAGCCGAGGCAGGGCGAAGAGCATGGCTTGGAAGCTTGCGCCATCAAACCAGAATCGGCAGATGACAACGGTAGCCGGGCCGGCGACGGCGGTGACGGTTAAGGCCGAAGGCGCATGGGGCAGCAACACCACATCGCCGGGCGCCATCATCACCGCTTGCTGGTTCGCGCATTGGATGTGCAGTTGGCCCTTTTGCAGCAGGCAAACGTGGGCGCTGTTGTGGTCGAGCGGCAACTGTTGGGCGTCTTCCAATCGGGTGGAGTAAACGCGATCGCCCGTGAGGCGGATTTTTGCGAGCACCTGCGAGAGCAGGTCTCCTGTGGCGAGGCCCTCGAGCTGAAGTTCCGGAAGAATGGTCAAGTGTTCCAGTGAATCCATCATGTTGGGCTGGCCGCGTTTTCAATAACGTAGGCCCGGAATCATAGCGCAGCACGCTGAGTGGCTCGCAACGCAGCAAGCTTGCTGCGATAACAGCGCTATGCAGATCATCCAATCAGAAGGAATTACTCGATGTTCGGAATATCTGCCCTTGGCTGGGTACACACACTCGGTAGCCTGCCTGCCATCCCGCTGGCCGGCTATATGCTGGCGCGCCACGGGCGCATCGTTCCGCGCTCCAGCCCCGGCTTGTTCTACCTGATATTTATGCTGATCGGGGCGGGCTCTGTGTTTTTGATCGCGAAGCAGCCATTGAGCAATGTCATCGCCGTCATCACCCTGCTATTGCTGCTTGCCGGTTACGGCGTGGGGCGCGTGACTGTGCTGGGTAGAGCCCGTGTGTACGTGGAAACTATCTTGCTCAGCATGACGGTGTTTCTGCTGATGCTGCCGACGGTGAGCGAGGTGTTGCGCCGGGTGCCGGATGGCCACCCGATCGTTACGGATATGCAGGCGCCTTTGCTCCTTGGGTCTCAAGGTGGCTTGCTGATTGCGCTGATCGTTGGCGTAACGGTGCAGGTGCTCCACTTGCGCAGACAAGGTGCGCGGTAACGCGTTAACGGACGCAGCGCAGCTCACTCGCCGCCGAGCATTTCACTGGCCAGGTCGGCTAGCGCGCGCAAGCGGTCCATACGGCGCATGTCTTGGTGGTAGCCCATCCAGATATCACGCGACGGCGGCTCTTCTGACAGTTCGATACGGGTCAACAGAGGCAACTGATCACCCAGTGAGCGCGGCAACACCGCAACACCCAGACCCCGTGCGCACATTTGCGCCTGCACGGTGCGGCTGCTGCTGGTGAAAACCCTTTTCGCGGCAGGCAGCATGCGTTGAAGCCACTGCACGTCGGGGTAATACGCCTGAGCAGTGTTCATCAAAATAAGTGAGCAGCCCGCCCCGGACTCGCTGGGGACACAGGGCCTCGCCGCCTGGGTATACAGGCCGTACGGCATGGTCATCAGCCTACGTTGCACGATGTCCGGCTCGTCGAACGGCACGATTCGGAAGGCGATATCGGCTTCTCTGCGGGTGAGGTCAGACAAGCGTTGCCCGGCGATCACTTCCGGCACCACAGCAGGGTGGCGACGCACCAACTCCATCAGCACCGGTGCCAGTACATAGCCGGCGAACCAATCGGCCGACGATATGCGCAGAATGCCTTCGGGCTGCGCATCGGCGCCGTCAATGCGCCGGGCAATCGCCAGTGCGCTGCTTTCCATTTCTTCGGCAAGACACAGAATTCGGTCACCGATATCGGTGGGCACCAAGCCCTCGCTGGTGCGCCGAAAAAAGGGCTGCCCGCTGGATTGTTCAAGCACCTGTAAACGCCTGCCCACGGTGGGATGACTGACACCCAGCTGCTTGGCCGCAGCGCCCAGAGAGCCCGCGCGGGCTATCGCCAGAAAGAACCGCAAGTCATCCCAATCCACCGCGTTAACCCCTTACAAAAATGCACGGAAAATGTGCAGCGATGGCAGTCCCGCCCTCGCGTCTTGGCCACGCACAATGCGCCCCACTTGCTGCCCGGCGGCGCCATCGGACCGGCATTCAAGCCGCCAGGCAGTGTACGTATCTGTGTGCCCCATAGGCCAGGTCGCTGTTCGAACTGCCGCTATCGGCGCGCCTTTTTTGGAGCCAGTACCATGCCAGCCTCTCAGTCTTTACCGCGTGCAGCCGAGCCTCATCGCTGGCTGGCGTTTGCGGTGCTTTTAGTCGGCGCCTTCCTTCCACCATTGGACTTTTTTATCGTCAATGTGGCGCTGCCTTCCATACGCAGCGGCTTGGCGGCCAGCCCGGCGCAGATCGAGCTGGTGATCTCGGGCCACGCCGCCACCTACGCGGTTTTTCTTATTACCGGTGGGCGCATCGGCGACCTGTTTGGGCGTCGCCGTGTGTTTCTGTGCGGCATGGCCGGCTTTGGTATTTCCTCGCTCATATGCGGGTTGGCTACCTCACCGCACATGCTGATCGGCGGCCGCGTGTTACAGGGGCTAAGCGCTGCCGCCATGGCGCCGCAAGGGTTGGCGTCCATTCACGCGCTGTTCCCCGAACAGGAGCGTTCCCGTGCGTTGGCGGCATACGGAGCCGCGTTGGGCTTCGCTGCCGTCGTCGCTCAAGCGCTGGGTGGCGTGCTGATTTCTGCGGACCTGTTTGGCCTGCACTGGCGGGCTATTTTCCTGATCAACCTGCCCATCGTCGCGGTCGTGTTTATCGGTGGCATTCCCTTTCTGCCGGACACCCGCAGCGCCAACCCAGCGCCGTTGGACCGCCTTGGCGCGCTGCTCTGCGCCTTGGCTTTAGGCCTGCTGGTGGTGCCCCTTGTGGAGGGGCGGGAGCTGGGCTGGCCCTGGTGGCTGTGGCTGATGCTATGTAGCGCACCCGTGGTTGCCGTTGCTTTTTGGCAGTACGAAATTGCCCTGCAACGCCGTGGCGGGACACCCTTGGTCAGCCCGCAGTTGTTTCGTTTACCGGGGCTGACTCCAGGACTATTGGCGGTGCTGTTTTTCTACGTGGTCTCGGCCTTTTTTCTGACCTTTTCCGTGTACCTGCAAGACGCCCTTGGCGCTACGCCGCTAGCAACCGGGCTGATGTTTGTGCCCTTCGGCGCAGGCTTTCTGATCGGCCCGCTGACCACCCCCATGGCCATCCGCTGGTTTGGTCGTTTTGTTCCTGCGCTGGGCATGCTGCTGGAGGTGCTCGGCTGCCTGATTTTGTGCGCCGCCGTAAGCCGCGTGGCGGTGGGCGCGAGCCCGGCGCTGCCAGCGGTGATTCTGGCTGTGGCGCTGCTCGGCTTTGGCCAAGGCTGGGCACTGCCCACGCTGATCCGCACGGTGATCGACCGGGCGCCAGCGGGCAGCGCCGGCATGCTCTCCGGCGTGGTCAATTCGGCGCTGCAAATCAGCGCCGCACTGGGGGTCGCGGTATTGGGTGGGGTGTTCTATGCCGTCGCCTCGCCGGCCTACAGCCACCAAGCCGTGGCCAGCGGCTTTATCGCGGCGATGCTTGGTATTGCCGCCTGCCTGAGCTTTGCCGCCTTGCTGTGTATCTACGCCTCGACACCGCGTTTGCTTAACGCAAAACCACACTGAAAAAACACCCAATCGTTTAATGAGGACTTACACCATGCCTGGCAAATTTAACAATCAAGTGGCTGTGGTCACCGGCGGCTCAACGGGCATTGGCTTTGCCATCGCCGATGCGCTGATCGGCCAAGGCGCCAAGCGCGTCTACCTCACTGGGCGCTCGGCAACCACGCTGCATGCCGCCGTGGCAACCCTGGGCGCAAGAGCGGTGGCGGTGATTTCCGACGTCAGCAAGCAAGCCGATCTGGACGCGCTGAAGGCCTTGGTGGAACAGCAAGACGGCCAATTGGACGCAGTTTTCGCCAATGCCGGCATTTGCCAAAAGAACCCCCTGGGGGAAACCAGCGAAGCCGCTTACTACGACACCTTCGACATCAACGTGAAGGGCGTATTTTTCACCGTTCAAACCCTGCTGCCGCTGCTGAAAAACGGCGCGGCTATTGTGCTGACCGCCTCCATTTGTTCCAGCAACGGCATGGCAGGCCTCAGCCTCTACAACGCCTCCAAAGCCGCCGTACGCTCATTCGCCAGGACCTGGGCCAACGAACTCAAAGAGCGAAAAATTCGCGCCAACGTGCTTAGCCCTGGCTTCACCCGAACGCCGCTGATGGACAACGGTTTGAAAATGGACGCCAGTGAAATCCACGCGCTCGCCGAGCATGTCGCGCAGATCGTGCCGCTGGGCTACATGGCGCAGCCGGAAGAGATCGCCACGTCCGCACTGTTCCTCGCTTCAGCCGACGCTAAGTATGTAAATGGCGTGGAGTTAATGGTTGACGGCGGGCTTTCGCAGATCTGACCGTGGCGGGGGACAGGGTTCTATACCTCGGCGGGCGGGGGCAGTTTGCTTAACACCGCCGCACGGCAAGCCTGCAGAATTTCGTCGGCCAGCGGCGAGTCGTCGGGGCAAGCCCGCGACAGCATCAGTGCGCCGACAACCTGGGCAATCACCGCAATGCGTTGAGCACGCGCGCCGCTATCGGCGGAGTCGTCGCCTTCGCCGGCGCGCTTTGCCAAGGTCGCCAACATGCTTTCCAGGCCGCCGGCAAAAGCCGCTTTGGTCGACTCTGGCTGGCGGCCTGCGTCGGCACAAAGCGCGGCCATGGTGCAGCCGTCACCCCGCGCGTCGCGATGCTCTCTGGATAGGTAGTAGTTCACAAATGCCAGTGCATCCATGCCGTCCGCTATGGCCGCGCCCTGGGCGAAACCACAGGTGGCCGCTTGCGCTAGCAGATCGGCTTTGGAAGCAAAGTGCTTGTAAAAGCCGCCGTGGGTGAAGCCTGCGGCGGCCATCAAATCGGCGATGCCCACGCCGTCGTAACCCCGCTCGCGAAACAGCACCGAGGCCGTCTCCACGATGTGCGCGCGGTTCGCCTGTGCCTGCGCTTTGCTGACCTTCATGTCTGGGAACTCTCTAAATCCGCCTTGTGGGGAGCCGACACTATACATTGATGTCGACCGTCATCAAAACCCTTGACAGTAAAGATGACGATCAACATCATAACCGGGCTTTTATCGAAAACGATCCGGTGCGAAGAAACCATGACTGACAAAATGCTTTTCCAGCCCTATACCCTGGGTTCGCTGACATTGCCCAACCGCATCGTTATGGCGCCGCTGACGCGCAATCGTGCCGGTACGGGGCTGGTGCCCAGCGAGTACGCCGCTACCTACTACAGTCAGCGCGCTTCGGCGGGCTTGCTGATCACCGAGGCCACGCAGGTCTCAGCACAAGCGCAGGGCTATCAAGACACCCCAGGGCTGTACACGCAGGCGCAGATTGCAGGCTGGCGCAAAGTAACCGACGCCGTTCACGCCAACGGCGGGCGAATTTTTGTGCAGCTGTGGCATGTCGGCCGCGTTTCCCATGTCGATCTGCAGCCCGATGGCGCCGCGCCAGTTGCCCCTTCGGCCATCCGCGCGCAAACGAAAACGTTCGTTAACAACAGCTTTACCGATGTCTCCGAGCCCCGCGCCTTGGCGCTGGATGAGCTGGCGGGCATCGTCGAGGATTTCCGTCAGGCCGCGGCCAATGCGCTTGCCGCAGGGTTCGATGGGGTCGAGGTGCATGGCGCCAACGGCTATCTGCTCGAACAGTTCATCAAGGACGGCGCCAATGTGCGTACCGATGCCTACGGCGGCTCTATCGAGAATCGCGCACGCCTGTTGCTGGAAGTCACCGCCGCCGTTGCCAAGCAAATTGGCGCCGAGCGCACCGGGGTGCGTATCTCGCCCGTGTCGCCGGCCAACGGCATTTCCTGCAGTGACCCGCAGCCGCAGTACAACTACATCGTCGACCAGCTCAGTGCGCTGGGCATCGTTTATCTGCATGTGGTGGAAGGTGCCACCGGCGGCCCACGCGATATTGCACCGTTCGATTTCGATGCATTGCGCAGCCGCTTCCAAAACACCTACCTGGCCAACAACGGTTATGACCTCGACCTGGCCAGCGCCCGCCTGAGCGAGGGCAAAGCCGATCTGTTTGCCTTTGGCCGCCCCTTTATCAGCAACCCGGATCTGGTTGAACGCCTGCAAACCGGCGCCCCGCTGACTGCCCTCGACCCCACCACCCTGTATGGCGGTGGTGCCAAGGGCTACAGCGATTACCCAAGCCTGGCTGATGCCAACGCTCATTAACCATTTGCCCATGCTGCCTGCGTCGGCATGGGCTCACCTTTCGCTTAAGAGAAACCACCATGACCGCTCATTCCACCGTTCTGATCACTGGCGCATCCACCGGCATTGGCGCCACCTACGCGCAACGCTTTGCCCGTCGTGGCCACAACCTTGTGCTGGTAGCTCGCGACCAGGCACGCCTGGAAACCCTCGCTGCACAACTGCACGAGGAAACCGGCGTGAGCGTCGACATTCTTGCGGCCGACCTCACCCAACCTGACGATCTCGCCGTCGTTGAGGCACGTCTGCGTGAAGACGCCAGCATCGAGACCCTGATCAATAACGCTGGCGCTGCGCTGTCCGGTCAGTTCATCGAGCAATCAACCGATGAGGTCGCCCGCCTGGTCACCCTCAACACCACCGCACTTGTGCGGCTAGCCAGTGCCATCGCGCCGCGTCTGGCCCAGGCCGGCAAGGGCGCGATCGTCAATATCGGCTCGGTGGTGGGTTTAGCGCCTGAATTCGGCATGTCGGTTTACGGTGCAACCAAGGCCTTTGTGCTGTTTCTGTCGCAGGGGCTGAGCCTGGAGCTTGCTCCCAAGGGCGTCTATGTGCAGGCCGTGCTGCCGGCGGGAACCCGCACCGAGATCTGGGAGCGTGCCGGTATCGACGTCACCACGCTTGCCGAGTTGATGAAGGTGGACGACTTGGTCGACGCGGCACTGGTCGGTTTCGACCGCCGTGAACTGATCACCATCCCGCCGCTGCATGATGCCGCCCGCTGGGAAGCGCTGAACGCTGCGCGCTTGGGTCTGATTGCGGACCTGCGCCAAGCGCATGTTGCCGAGCGTTATCAAGTCGCGCTTTGAGCCACCGCCACCGCGCTTAGCCCCTGGAGAAAACAATGACAGGCAATGCACTGCAGGCCGATCAGGCTGGCGAATCAAGCCGTCGTTATATCGACGCGCCCACCCGTTCGATAGCGGTCGGCGAGACCGCCTTCGCGCTGCGCGACTTGGGCCCGCGCAACGGTGTGCCGCTGATCCTGCTTAACCATTGGGGCGCCGTGCTGGATAACTTCGACCCACGAATTGTCGACGGGCTGGCCCGCACGCATCGCGTCATCGCCATCGACTACCGAGGCATTGGCGCGTCAGGCGGAGTGGCAGCGGTGAGCATTGAGGCGATGGCCAAGGATGTGATTGCCCTGATCAACGCATTGGGTCTGCACCAGGTTGACCTGCTCGGTTTCTCCCTCGGCGGATTTGTCGCCCAGGACATCGCGCTAAAAGCCCCCGAGCTAGTGCGTCGGCTTATTCTGACCGGCACCGGGCCTGCGGGCGGCGCGGGTATCGAGCAGGTCGGCAAGGCTTCCTGGCCGCTGATGCTCAAAGGTCTTTTGACCCTGCGGGACCCCAAAACGTACCTGTTCTTTACCGCCACGGCCAACGGCCGGCAAGCCGCGAAGGCGTTTCTGCAGCGGCTAAAGGAGCGTAAGTCGAACCGCGACAAGGGACCGACGCCCAGCGCCTTGCTGCGCCAGTTACAGGCCATCACAGCCTGGGGCCGGCAAGCACCGCAAGCGCTGGATAGCATCCGCATTCCTGTACTAATCGCCAATGGCGACAGCGACATCATGGTGCCCACCGTCAACAGCCACGACCTGGCGCGGCGCATTCCTGGCGCGCAGTTGGTCATCTACAAAGACGCGGGGCATGGCGGGATTTTCCAGTACCACAGCGAGTTTGTGCGCACAGCACTGGCTTTCCTCGATGCGCAACACAACCCCATGGCGACGCACATCAGCACAATGGAAACGATTAAATGAGTCAGCCAACGGCAAACCGTTCCTCCATGCAGGCGTTCATCATCGAGCGCTACGGCAAGAAAGAAGTTGGCCGCATCGGCGCAATGCCGGCGCCGGAACTGCGCGACGATGACGTGCTTATCCAGGTTCACGCGGCGAGCGTTAACCCGCTGGATAGCAAGATCAAAAGCGGCGAATTCAAACTGATCCTTCCCTATCGCTTGCCACTGGTGTTGGGCAACGACGTGGCCGGAACGGTGCTGCGCGTCGGCGCCCGCGTGGGCGATTTCAGGCCGGGCGATGAGGTGTACGCGCGCGCTGACGATGACCGTATTGGCACCTTTGCCGAGCTTATTGCGGTAAAGGCGTCGTCAGTGGCGTTGAAACCGAAAAACCTCAGCATGCTCGAGGCCGCCGCCTTACCGCTGGTGGCATTGACGGCCTGGCAGGTGTTAGTGGAAACCGCCAAGGTGCAGAAGGGGCAAAAAGTGTTTATCCAGGCCGGTTCGGGTGGTGTGGGCAGCGTTGCCATTCAGCTTGCCAAACACCTGGGCGCATTTGTCGCCACCACCACAAGCACGGCCAATATTGATTGGGCCACGGCGTTGGACGCGGACGTTGTCATTGATTACAAGCAGCAGGATTTCGCCAGCGTGCTGCGCGACTACGATGTGGTGCTCAATAGCCAGGGCAATGCCGAGCTGCACAAGTCCCTGCAGATTCTCAAACCGGGCGGGCAGCTTATCTCCATCTCCGGGCCGCCCACCCCAGCGTTTGCCGCTGCGCGTGGCTTGGCCTGGCCACTCAAGCAGGTCCTGCGCTTGCTGAGTTCCGGCATTCGGAAAAAAGCCAAGCACAAGGGCGTCGATTACACGTTCGTCTTTATGCGCGCCGACGGCGCGCAACTGCGTGAGATCACCGCCCTTGTCGAGTCCGGCGCCATCCGCCCCGTTGTCGACAAAGTCTTTCCCTTTCAACACACCGACAAAGCGCTGGCTTACGTCGACAGTGGACGCGCCAAAGGCAAGGTTGTAGTGCAGGTTATTTAGCGCGTGCGTAGGCCTTGGCGTTCCTCGGCCGCTCTGTGATTAGGAGAACGACTTGAATACTTATAAAACTGCCAGCCTTGGCAAGCGTGCGCTGGTAACGGGTGCCTCCAGCGGCATTGGCGCGGCCATCGCCCGTGAACTCGCCGCGCTTGGCGTGGACCTGGTGCTGACGGCCCGGCGCCGCGACGCACTGGAGGCGGTTGCCGCGGCCTGTACGGGCGTCAAGGTCGAGATCATCACTGCCGACCTCGGCAAGCCTGATGCCGCCCAGGCGCTTTGGGCAGCCGCGACCGCCAACGGCCAGCTCGACATCCTTATCAATAATGCCGGGTTCGGTTATTTCCGCCGGTTCGACGAGGTTGACTGGGCCCGCGATGCCGAGCTTGTGCAGCTCAATATGACCTCGCTGGTCGCCCTGGCGCGGTGCTTCGTGGACGCGCACAAGGCAGGCACTGCACCGGCGCAAATGGTCAATATCGCATCAACCGGCGCATACCAGTCCGTGCCCAATATGGCGCTATACGCCGCGTCGAAGGCATTTGTGCGCAATTTCAGCGAAGCCCTCCATGACGAGCACCGTGGCACGCCGCTGTCGGTGACCTGCATTTGCCCCGGCGGCACCGAAACCGCGTTCCACGCTGCATCCGGCGGCGGCGACTACTCCTGGATCGCCAACGCATCGACAAAAAGTGCGCAGTTCGTCGCCCATGCCGCCATTCGCGCTATGCTGCGTGGCCAGCGCACGGTGGTGCCTGGACTGTTTAACCAACTGACCTGTTTTGGCGTACGGTTTCTGCCGCGGCCACTGGCTTCGCGGGTGGCCACTCTGGTGCTCGGCAAGCCGCGACTCGTTCTGCCTGCGCGCAGTGAGTCGTAGTGCCATTACGTTGGGTGTGGGGGTGTGTGCGGCTTGGTGCGCGCAGCACACCCTACGGGGCGGACGCAGCCGGGCGCGCGTCGGTGCTAGCCAGCAGGCTGATCAACGCCCGAACGCGCTCTGCGTCTTCGGGCGTAGCAGGGTTGTAGACGATCATGCCAAGGTCGGGGCGCCCGTCTACGGCGAAGCCTGAGTATTCCAGTTCGATAGTGCCCTGGCCGGCATGGTGCAGGCGCTTGGTGCCTTCGCCATGTACGCGCACATCGTTGTCGCGCCATAACGCGGCAAATTCGGGGCTTTGGCTGCACAGTTCATCGACCAGTTGGCGTACCTGCGCGGTCGCTCCGGCGCGGATGGCGTCGGCGCGAAAGGCTCCGACAACAAACCTTGCCATGCTCGCCCAGTCGTCCTGTTTGGCGCGGGTTACGGGGTTGCAAAAGATCTGGCGCAGGATGTTGCGTTGGCCTACAGGCAGCCGGCTGTAGTCGGTAAATACCGCCGCTGCGGCGCGGTTCCAGGCCAGTACGTCCCAGGTTGCGGTTTTGATAAGGGCGGGGCTGTATTCGAAGGTGTCCAGCAGCCGTTGCACGCGCGGGGTGACACCTTGTGGTTCGCGGTACACCACTTCCGGTGGGTGGCCGAAGGCGAGCATAAACAGATGTTCGCGCTCCGGTTCGGTCATCAGCAGGCTGGCGGCGATGCGGTTCAATACCTCGGCGGACGGCGCGCCGCCACGGCCCTGTTCCAGCCAGGTGTACCAGGTGGGGCTGATATTGGCCCGCTGCGCCACTTCTTCGCGGCGCAGCCCCGGCGTGCGTCGGCGCGCGCTGGAGTAGCCAAAGCTGGCCGGGTCCAGACGGGCGCGGCAATCTTTCAAATACGTGCCTAAAAGCTCTACTGCCGACTCGCCCATGCGCCACCCTGTTAGTGTTTATACCCTGATAACTTCACGGCTTTTAGCGGATAAACACTACGCGCACGCTGGCATCTCCCGCAAAGAGAGAATTGACCCATGCGCGTATTTGTTACCGGTTCAACAGGTTTTATCGGCTCCCAGGTCACCCTGGAATTACTCAGCGCCGGCCATCAGGTACTAGGCCTGACCCGTTCCGATGCTGGGGCAAAAACGTTGCAAACACTCGGCGCCGAGGTACAGCGCGGAGCCCTTGACGACCTGACCAGCCTGCAACGCGCTGCCGAGGCTTGCGATGCTGTAATCCACACGGCGTTCGATCACAACTTCGCCACTTACGTGGCCAATTGCGCGCAGGACGCGCGGGTAATCGCCGCCCTGGGCGCGGTGCTGGAAGGCTCGCAGCGACCACTGTTACTGACCTCCGCCACGGCCATTGGCGCGGCTGCCGGGCAAACCGCTGATGAGGACTACGCTGACCTCAACCATGGCAGTCCGCGAGTAGCCTCGGAACAGGCCGGGCATGCCTTGAGCCAGCGCGGGGTCAATGTGGTGGTGATGCGGTTGTCGCAGATTCACGACCCGCTACGGCAGGGCTTGGTCAGCTATGTGATCGACCTGGCGCGGCACAAGGGCGTGTCTGCGTATATTGGCGACGGTCTTAATCACTGGTCCGCCGCGCACGTGAGCGATACTGCATTGCTCTATCGCCTGGCGCTGGAAAAGCACCAGCCCGGCGCCCGTTATCACGCTACGGCAGAGTCGGCCATCAGCTTTCGTGAGATCGCCGAAACCGTTGGCCGCGGCTTGGGCGTGCCGACGCGGGCGATTTCTGCCGAGCAGGCGGCTGAGCATTTCACTTGGCTCAGCGGCTTTGTTGGCCACGACATGAGCGCCGCCAGCGACAAAACCCGCGAGCGCTTGGCTTGGCAGCCGAAGGGGCCTGGTTTGCTGTTTGATATAGCCACCTGCCTGGCGCGCCCTCAGCAATAACGCGGGCTAACGGCGGCGGCGCTCGACATTGACGTGCTCGATCACTTAATTGGCGCAGTCGGGCAAGCCGGTGCCGTTGCCCTTGGGCACACTCGGGGTAACGGATTTTCACCTAGGCTAATCCGATCGACCCTGCAGGAGAGCACGATGTCCAGAGGCGCCCCGATTCCCCGCAACAAGGAAAACGATTACTCCAGCGAACAAGCCAGCGTGCGCCGCGATTTTATCAAGGCGCAAACCGGTGCGGCGTTGGATACGGTGGGCAAGTACGCCATCGACCCCGAGGTCACTCGCGGCAATATCGAAAACTTTATCGGCGTGGTGCAGATGCCGCTGGGGCTGGCCGGCCCGCTGCGCATTGACGGTGAACATGCGCGCGGCGATTTCTACGTGCCCATGGCCACCACCGAAGGCACCCTGATTGCCAGTTACAGCCGTGGCATGCGCGCCATCAGCGCCTCGGGCGGGGTAAAGACCACGGTGGTCAAACACTCCATGCAACGCGCACCGGTGTTTATGTTTGCCGATGCGTTGCAGGCCCGCGAGTTCGGCGCCTGGCTGGTGCGCGAATTCGAAACCATCAAGGCCGTCAGCGAAACCACCACCCGCAGCGGCAAGCTGTTCGAGATCGAGCAGTACCCCGTGGCCAATATGCTCTACACGCGTTTTTGCTACACCACCGGCGATGCCGCTGGGCAGAACATGACCAGTAAGGCGACCTTTGCCGCCTGCGAATGGATCAAAGCCAACCACCCGTTGCAGCCGCGCTACATCTTGTCCGGTGCGATCGACACCGACAAAAAACACTCGGCGATGAACATGATCCAAACCCGGGGCAAACGAGTAATCGCCGAGTTCACCCTGACCCGCGAAGTGGCCCACGAGCTGCTGCGTGTCGACCCTGCCAACCTTTACCGCTATCGGCAGATTGCCGCCGTCGGGGCCATCCAATCCGGCGCGGCCTACAGCGGTGCGCACTCGGCCAACGGCTTGGCGGCGATGTTTATCGCCACCGGCCAGGACGCCGCCAACGTCGCTGAATCCCATGGCGGCATCACCTATGGGCAACTGCTGGATAACGGCGACTACTACTGGTCGGTAACGCTACCCGCCGTTATCTGCGCTACCCATGGCGGCGGCACAGGCCTGCCCACGCAGCGCGAGTGCCTGCAAATGCTCGATTGTTATGGCGCCGGCAAGGCCGACAAACTGGCGGAAATTATTGCCGCGGTGGTGCTGGCGGGGGATGTATCGCTGACCTCGGCGATATTGGCCGGCGATTGGGTCAGCAGCCATGAGGCGTTGGGGCGTAATCGCTGAGCCGCTGATTTACTCAGCGCTCGCTGTTAAAAGTCCGGAGCCTCGCCCTCCGGACTTCATAGCGTACTTCGCTGGGTTTTAGTTCTGCTGCCCAGCAGAGAGCAGCGCTTCAATCACGCTCAACGCGGCTTTTTCCTCTTTGCTGATTTTGCTGCCAAAACCAAGGAAACCGCCGCCCGAGGAGGACGCCACAGCCTTGCCGAAGGCCAGCAAGTCGGCTTTGAAGTCTGCGGCCAGACTCGCCTCGGTGTTCTTCGCCAGCAGTTGGTTGACGCTAAGGAAGTACAGCGGCGCGTAGAAATTGCCGGACGTGTAGCGTTCCAGGAAGTCCATCAGCAAGGCTTGGCCCTGCGGCGCATGAGGGGTGAGTTCACTCATAACGCGCTGCATCAGCACGCTCGGGTATTTGCCAGACTCTTTGAACAGGTCGCCAAACGCCTTGATTTCCTTCTCGTCGACGTTGCCGTCGGCGCCGGCCACCATAAAAAACACCGCCAGCGGCGCGTCACGTAGCTGCGCCCATTCTTCGCTGGAAAAGCCGCTAAACCCGGACATGCGGGTCAGCTCTTTCTTGAAGTGCGCGTTCCAGATGGCAGCCCCTTCGGTGTGCTCATCGCGGCCGGCAAAAAACGCATCCATCAGCGGCTGCACATCACCCGTTTCCAGGTTCTCGAGGCCCAGCAGCTTGGGCCTGAATACGGCAAAGCCATCGCTGCTCTGTGCGTGACGGTAGGGGAGGGCCATGCGCAGTTCGTGCTTGGGCTCCTCATACGTGCAGATATTCAGCAACAACGCATCCACCTTGCCCACGTCCGGCAGCGTGACAAAGCCATCCACCGCCCAAAAGCCACCGGCTGCGTTCCAGCGGTTGCCGGCGTACATACTTTGCCCTTCTTCCATGGCTTGCTGAGCGTTGTCGGCCACCACCCGCACCATGCGCGTCTGCCCATCGGTGGTGAGATAGCCATAAATCGGCACCAACAACTCGCCAGTGCTGACACTGGACACTGCATGCGCGGCCAGGCGGCCAGCCATTTTGTAGGTTTCTTGCATCGCTACATCCTTATAAGGCTACGAGAATAGTGAGGGCTTACGGTAGAGCTGGGGTACAGCGAGTGGCGCGGTGGTACTTGAAGTATTTGTCGCAGGTGATGGCGGTATTGGTATCGCTCCAAGGCGCCGGTCTTGAGGGTGTAGGTCGCAGCGTTGCTGCGGGGAGAAGTCGCTGATGCGCAGCATTGCCGAAGGCTTATCGGTCTTGGAAACCCGTGCTGCTGACCTTGCATCGGCGACGAGCAACCGTCGCGTGGAACCGGGCCCAGCAGCGTGGCGGCGGCCCGGCTAAATCGATCCTTGAAAACCATCAACCACTCCCTGTGTATGGCGCCGTCGCGGTCGTGACGGCAATGGCTCAATAGCGGCGCCATGATACGGGATCATGGCTTGCGGCCAACAGACTGGGCTCACAAGTCGCAAGATCAATCTGCCCCTGAGCCCAGGCAGCCAAGCGCACGGGCAAACTCCCTCGCCGCACCCACGCGCTACGCAGTCCTCTAGGTCAATCTTGCCCAAAATGCTTCAGCGGCAGGGCTTATGGGCGCGACAGGGCGGGTGAGGTGGATTTCCAGTGGAATATCCCAGCTTTCATCCAACGCCCGCGCCAGACGCAGGTCCAGAATCTCTTGTTCGGTGAGGCTATTGGGCAGCCACGCCACGCCTTTGTTTTCCAGCGCCATGGACATCAGCACGGCGGCTAAATGGCTGCTGAACAGTGGTGTCAGGTGCAGAAAGTCTTCTTTGCCTTTGAGCCGATGAGCCACGATACGGCCAAGCCCGGACTCTTGGCTGTATGCCAAATACGGTAGTGACGCAGGCGACTTGTTGAAGTCGGCACACGGGCTGGCCAGTGGCACCAACGTATCTTGGCCAACCCGTTTACTAATGAACTGTTCGGGGGCCAAAAGAGTAGGCACATCGGGGTGGCGGTGGCAGAGCAGAAACTGCACCTGGCCCTGCACCAACATCTGTTCGCAGATGGCCATGCTGTCTGAATGAAGGCGCACGGCCTCGATTGGCGCGCCTTTTTCGGCATTGCGCATCCAGCGCGGAAAAAAGGTGAACGAAAGGGAGTGGGTGGCGGCAAATAGCAGGGTTTTCGCGGCCTTGCCCGCCACTTCCTGGGCTTCGAAGCGGATGCGGTAAAGCCGGCTGGCGGCATCTTGAGCGCTAGCCAAGATATGTTTGCCGGCCTCCGTCAGCGTGGCGCCCTGTGCCGTTCGAGTAAAAAGCTGCACCCCCATCCAGGTTTCCAGCGAACGAATTCTTCGGCTGAAAGCAGGCTGAGTAACATGCCGCGCTTCAGCGGCGCGAACAAAGCTGCCGTACGCGGCTAAGGCGGCAAAATCTTCGAGCCAAACAAGTTCCATGGGCAATGCCGTTCTTGCATAGGGTGCCGCATTAATAGCATTGGGCGAGGTTAGTCGTCACGCATACCTTGGGCTCCTCAACAACAAGAGGAGCGCGCCATGCGTATCGTCGACATCCGCGAAAAAACAGTGTCCATTGCCTCGCCTATTGCCAACGCTTACATCGATTTTTCCAAGATGACCTGCTCGGTGGTCGCTGTGGTCACCGATGTGATCCGTGACGGTAAGCCGGTCATTGGCTATGGCTTTAACTCGAATGGCCGCTACGGCCAGGGCGCGCTGATGCGTGATCGATTTTTGGCGCGAATTACCGAGGCCGACCCCGAGTCGCTGCTCGACAAAGAGCACGACAACCTCGATCCGTTCGCCATCTGGAAAGCGTTGATGACCAACGAGAAACCGGGCGGCCACGGTGAGCGTTCTGTAGCGGTTGGCACCATCGACATGGCGGTGTGGGATGCGGTCGCCAAGATCGAAGGAAAGCCACTGTATCGGTTGCTGGCAGACCGTTATCGCAACGGCGTGGCGGACGACAAAGTGTGGGTGTACGCCGCCGGTGGTTACTACTATCCCGGCAAAGATGACAGCAAGCTGCAAGATGAAATGCGCAGCTACCTGGACCGCGGTTACAGCACGGTAAAAATGAAAATTGGTGCCGTGCCGTTGGCTGAAGACATCCGCCGTATTGAGTCGGTGCTCAAGGTGGTGGGTGACGGCAAGCGCCTTGCGGTGGATGCGAATGGCCGCTTCGATCAGCAGACCGCCATCGCCTATGCCGAAGCGCTGAAGCCCTACAACCTGTTCTGGTACGAAGAGGCTGGCGACCCGCTGGACTACGCTCTGCAAGCCGAGCTGGCTAATCACTACGAGCTGCCCATGGCTACGGGCGAGAATCTGTTCTCCCACCAAGACGCGCGCAACCTGCTGCGCCACGGTGGCATGCGTGCCGACCGCGACTATGTGCAGTTCGACTGCGCGCTGTCCTATGGCTTGGTGGAGTACATGCGCACGCTGAAGGTGATGGACGAGTTGGGGTGGTCGTCGCGCCGCGTAGTGCCCCACGGTGGCCATCAGATGTCGCTCAATATCGCCGCCGGCCTGCACCTGGGCGGCAACGAATCCTACCCCGATGTATTCCAGCCGTTTGGTGGCTTTGCCGACGGTATTCGCGTGGAAAATGGCTATGTCGGCCTGCCAGACATTCCTGGGGTCGGTTTCGAGGCCAAATCAGCCCTGTACGCCGTAATGCGTGAGCTGGGCGAAGGCTAATCCTGTTTAACCACTGCCCCGCATTGCGGGGCAGTGGCGTTTTGGCGTCCTCGCAGGCGCCTGGTCACACCATCGAACACAAGAATAAAACGAGGTGCACCATGGAACACTCAAAAACACGCTGGTACGGCCAGCTGTATGTGCAAGTGCTGATCGGCATAGTGCTCGGGGCAATCCTGGGTTACGTCGAACCCCAATTTGCCGCCAAGTTGCAGCCCCTGGCCGACGGCTTTATCAAGCTGATCAAGATGCTGTTGGCACCGATTATTTTCGGCACCGTAGTGGTTGGCATCGCCAAGATGGGTAGCATCAAAGAGGTGGGCCGCATTGGCGTGAAGGCGCTGATCTACTTTGAAATACTCTCCACCATCGCGCTGCTGATTGGCCTGGTTGTGGTCAATGTAATCAAGCCCGGTGTCGGCATGAACATCAACACCGAGACCCTCGATGGCAGCGCTATCGGCAAGTACACCCAGGTCGCGCAAGAACAGGGCGGCACGGTGGACTTCTTTCTCAACATCATCCCGCACACATTTATCGACGCCTTTGCCAAGGGTTCGATGCTTCAGGTCATTCTGCTTTCCGTGCTGATGGGAGTAGCGCTGGTGCAAATGGGCGAGGTCAGTAAACCGCTGATCAATACCATCGACCTGTTTCTGCAAGGGCTCTTCAAAATTGTCGCCATGGTTATGCGCTTGGCCCCGATTGGCGCGGGCGCGGGCATGGCCTTCACCATCGGCAAATATGGCATTGGCACTCTGCTGTCGTTGGGCCAATTGTTGATCGCGCTGTACCTGACCACGCTGATTTTTATTGTGGTGGTGTTGGGCGCGGTGGCGCGTTGGTCCGGCATGCCGTTGCTACAGTTTTTACGCTACTTCAAGGACGAAATTCTGGTGACACTTGGCACCTGTTCAACCGAAGCCGTTCTCCCGCGCATGATGGTCAAGCTGGAAAAGCTGGGCTGTAAAAAGTCTGTTGTCGGTATGGTGTTGCCCACCGGTTATACCTTCAACGCCGACGGCACTTGCATCTACCTGACCATGGCCGCGATTTTTGTTGCCCAGGCCACCAATACACCCCTGACCGTGTGGGACCAGGCGGTGCTACTAGGCGTGTTGCTACTCACCTCAAAAGGTTCCGCCGGTGTTGCTGGCGCCGGCTTTGTCACCTTGGCGGCCACCCTGACCACCATCCATTCCATTCCTCTGGTAGGGCTGGTGCTGTTGCTGGGCATCGACCGTTTTCTCAATGAAGCGCGGGCGGTTACCAACCTGATTGGCAACGGTATTGGCACCCTGGCTATCGCCAAGTGGGACAAGTCATTCGACCTGGCCACCGCGCAACGTGAGATGGCCGCCATGAAAAGCGCGAAAGGGCCTCGCGAAACCCTGGTGATTCAAGACTAACTGCCCCGGTTGAACGGCCTTCTCAAGCGCAGAAACGGCGTTGAGTTAAAGCCGTTCAACGGCGTTGTGCCCATCCACGATTTGCACATAGCGGCGTGGCCATGACCCACAAGGGTGGCCGCCGCCCACTCAAGCAAGCGCCTTGGTAAAGAACACCCGCCGAAACCCATCCTCGCTGCGCCTTTCCACTTCTACGTAGCCAAGCCGTGGGTAGATGGCCAGGTTATCGGTCATCTTTTCATTGGTGTACAGCTGCACCGCCGCAAGGCCTGCTCGCTGTGCGGTGCTTTCGCAAAACTCAATCAGAGCCTTGCCAATGCCTTGGCCAGCCCAATCAGGCAATACCGCCACGCTTTCCAGCTGCATATGGTTGGCGGTGGGGTAAAAAACGATAAAGCCTTGCAGGGTACCCTCGCTGCTCCTATGCACATACACCTGGCCCGCGGCGATCTGTGCGCGAAAGTCTGCCGCCATGGGCGCCGGCGCTTTGCCGATGCTGGCGACATAGCGCTGGTACGCCTGCTGGGCGCAGGTGCGAATGGCGGCTTCGTCGGCGGCGGTGGCGCGGGTGATCATGCTCGGTGCTCACTGTGTCTGTTTAAGGCGGCAGTTTCAGGACTTTGCCCGGTTATTGGCAGCAGGCAAACCCTCTATCTCGTCTGGCCTGGGCAAGCACGATCAGACACCAGGCGCAGTTATCGTGGGAAATTAATCTGCCCTTTAGACCGACCAACGCCACCAAGACTGCCTACAATGTGGGCCCGAATATCCCGCTGTCCCGAACAAGGAACCTGCCGCCATGGCCTCCCCAGACAAACAAAAAAAACGCGCCCAGCGCGCTAAAACCAAGGCCAAGCAAAACCGTTCGGGCAAGTCCAAAGCCACGGTCATCCACCCGCTGCTGGCCAATCCCCTGATCAACGAACCGTTCGATGATGTTGAAATCGACCTGAGCACCTTCGACTTCAAAGACATCGAGGAAAACGGCTTTGACCCTGAGCACTTCGACGACCTGTTCCAAGCCATGAAAGCCGGCGAAAGCATCAGCCTGCTCGCCATGTGCCTGGTGTTTCTGCAATACCCCGTGCTGGAGCTGGTGGTCGCCGAAGAAGCGCAAGAGCCGGCCACCGACTTTATGATGGGCCTGTTGATCGTCTACCGCGGCATTTACCACGACGACGATGAAGACAGCGCCGTGGCCTGGGTCAGCAGCGCAGCGTTCCAGCAGGCCTTGGACGAAGCGTCGATGATTCTGCAGCAGCGCGACTCGCGCGCTAGCCCAGGTGCCCGCGCTTAACGCCTCTATCCAACCCCCCCGCTTTTGACTGCCGCGGGTCTACCCGGAGCCAGCTTCTCGATGTTCACCCTTGTACACCTGGACGCACCGCCGCCCGAGTCCCTGAAAAGTCAGGTGCTGCAAATGGTGGTGGACTACTTCAGCGACATCAGCCCGGTGCCGTTAACGCCAAGCAACCCGCTCTATCAGCTGTACCAATACGTGATTGGCTACGAGGTGCACTTGTACCTGCACGGCATGGACAGTTCGCTGGCAAGCAGCGCTCGGCTGATCTTGGCCCTGGACGATAACGATCCCTCGCACGTGTTAGGTTTTGCCCTGTACCTGCCCAGCGAAGATGATGCCCAGGCCGGCACCCTGGCCTACCTGGCCGTGCAGGCCAGCAACCGCCGCAAGGGCATCGCCACGGCCATGCTGCAGCGCGTGCTTGCGCATCGCCCTCACCTTGAACTGGCTTGTGTGGCCAGCAAGGTGCCGACCTTCGAGGCCATGGGCTTTCAGGTAGTGGCCGCGCAAGGGCCGCAACTGGTGCTGAGCAGCCGCAATTACCGCTCGGGTGGCATGGTGGCCGTGCAGGATCTGGCGCCGATTTACCAATCCATAGAAGTGCGGCAGATCCATACCTACCTGCTCAAGCAACACGGCAACAAAGCCATGGGCGAGGCCGAGAGCAAACGCGACCGCTTGCTCGACCAACTGACCTACCAGGCTCAGGTTCTATTCAAAGAGCGCTTTCCGACGATTCACTGATGGTGGCCTAACAACGCAGACAGCCAGCGCTGATTGTTGCTGTGCGTCGCCCTATTGCAGACACGGAATTCATCTATGCAAATACGCACACTGACCCACGACGACCTGTCCAGCGCCAGCGCTCTGTGCATGGACGCATTTATGCAGACTGTGGCCCCGTCGCTGTCGGCACAAGGGGTGGAAACCTTCGCCAATGTGGCCGCAGCGCAGGCGTTTGCCGAACGCATGCAGGGCGACAATCTGCTGCTGGTCTGCGTCGCGGGTGAGGCAATCACCGGGCTGATTGAACTCAAAGAAGGTCGTCACGTGGCCATGCTTTTTGTCGCTCCAGGCTGGCAGCGTCGCGGCATTGGTAGGCGGCTGATGAATGCGGCGCTGGGGCACGCCAGAGCGGAGGTGGTAACGGTCAGGGCTTCGTTGTCTTCTGTGGCCGCCTACGAGCACTACGGGTTTTTCCAGGCGGGAGAGGTCGGCGAGTTCGCCGGGCTGGTGTACCAGCCGATGGAAAAAACCTTACTCCGGGAATAAACCACCGCTTGATTGGCCCGTCGGGTGTGCTGTGCGCACCGGCTGTTTTTCCGTTGGTGCGCACCGCACACCCAGCGAAGCGCGGAGGCGCATCTGCTTTTAACCAACACTGGGTGCGCTAGCGTACAGACAACCCCGTATCACGCCCGCCACTGTGCCAGTGAACCCACGGCGTATTGGCAATGGGTCACACGTGCCGAGGGTTGTATGGATCGTTTAAAGCCGCCAGGGCCTTGGAGTGATGGTGTGCGTGAGCCACGGGAGCCGTTGAGCCCGCTGCCCAATCGCGATTTGCTGGGGCAACCGCTAAAGCCGGTGCTGGATGTTAAGACGCTGGATCAGCGTGCGGCTAATCACGCCTTTGACACCTCGCCAGACGAAGCCTTGCCAGCGGCTATAGAGAAGTATCGGAGCGAAGGGTCGTCCAAGCATCCACGGGTTAAATACCGCCCCGTTGCGGAGCTACCTGTCGAGCATGATTCCGAGCCGAGCGAGCCATGAAAAACGCATTACTGGCGGCTGGCCAATGGTGCTCCAGGGTGCTGGCGCGTACCTGGTTTTTGATCACCGAGAGTGACCCACCGGAAAAGCGCAAAAAGGGTATTCGTGTGTTTGGCCCGCGCTCGCGCCGAGCACCTGAGCGCGATACGCCCGAGACTTAAACCTCGCACGCTCGGTATTCGCCACCGCCGGCCGCCTTGGCGCGGTACATGGCCGCGTCAGCCCGGTTGATAAGCCCTTCAAAGGACTGCCCGTCTTGCGGGTAGAAGCTGATGCCGATGCTGATGTGAGTGGCTATCCGGTGTTCATCAATATGGAACGGTTGGTCGATGGTGTTAACCAATTGGCTGGCCAGCGTGATGGCGATAGCGGTGCGATCCAGATGGCTGATCAAAATCGCGAACTCATCGCCGGCCAGCCGCGCCACCACGTCGGAGCTGCGCACTGCGCGGCTCAAACGCTCGGCCACGGCCACCAGCAGCTTGTCGCCAACGGTATGCCCGAGGGTGTCGTTGATGCTCTTGAACTGGTCCAGGTCGATAAACATTAACGCCAGCAGGCTGCGCTGGTCGGCTGCCTGGGCGATGGCCTGATGCACCAGGTCGGTAAACAGCACGCGATTGGGCAGCCCGGTCAGGTTGTCGTGATAGGCCAGGCGGCGAATTTTGGCGTGTTCTTTATCCATTGCGGTAACGCTGTGGAGGATGGTGATCAGGTGGGTTACCGCGCCGTTGTCATCAAACACGGGCGACAGCGCTTGGTGCACGCGGTAACTGCTGCCGTCTTTACACAGCCCGGTGAACTCGCCGTGCCAGGGTGTGCCTGCTAATAGCGCCAGCTGTTTCGCCTGTTGCAGCGCCTTGCTTTTGCGATTGGCCAGCATCGGCAGGGCGAGCATGCCCACCAGCTCGCGGCGGGTATATCCACACAAGATACTGGTGGCCGGGTTGCACCACAGAATGGTGCCGTGCGCGTCGCAGATCAAAATGGCGTCGGTGGCGGCTTCAAAACTTTGACTGAGCAGGCGCGGCGGAAGGTTGTTCATACCGGCATCACCATGTGTACCTGGATCAGCTCGCGGCCGACGTCCAGCAAAGTTTGGTAGTGCGCTTGGTGGCCCGTCGAGGCCAGAAAATAAACGAGGGTCGGGCTGTCGGCGGGAGCCGTGTTTTGATGGGTCAAGCGGATGATCGTTTGTGACTCACGGGCAACGACAAAATACGCATCAACCATGGGCTAGTCTCCGGTGCGGCGAAGGGTTTCGTGGAGACACGAGCAGGCCTCGCGCGCACTGACCGGCTGAACCCACGATGCCGGTTCAGCGCTTTACTGTCCGTGCGCTAGCCCACTTAAACTGGCTGTGCCGACGGAGCGCTGGCTGGCTGGCAACACACCAGCCGCACTTGATGCTCGCGCCCGTCATCGAGCAGATTTAACACCTGCCCTTCCTGCAACACACCGTCCACGTGCAGTGACGCCGCGTTGCCAGATACCTGCTCAACCTCGATCACATACAGCGCCGCGCCAAAGCGATAGCGCAGGCTAAAGCCTGGCCATTGCTCTGGCAGTACCGGCACCATCGCCAAGGTCGCGCCGCTGCGCTGCAAGCCGAGCAGCGATTCGACGATCAGGCGGTACATCCAGCCCGCCGAGCCGGTGTACCAGGTCCAGCCACCCCGCCCGGCGTGCGGCGCTACGCCATAGACGTCGGCGGCCATTACGTAAGGTTCGACTTTGTACACCGCCATGGCCTTGTCGCTGCCATGGTTGACCGGGTTGATCAGGCGCAGCAGTTCCCACGCCCGTTCGCTGTCACCCAAGGCGGCAAAGGCCATGCTCGCCCACACGGCGGCATGGGTGTATTGCCCGCCGTTTTCGCGTACGCCAGGTACGTAACCTTTGATATAGCCGGGGTCGAGGGCGCTTTTGTCGAAGGGTGGGTCGAGCAGTTGCACCAGACCAACGTCACGGCGCAGCAGGTGCTGTTCCAGGGAGTTCATGGCCGTGAGTTGGCGGCCAGGGCTGCCAGCGGCGGAGAGTACCGACCAGCTCTGGGCGATGGAGTCGATACGGCATTCCTCGTTGCTTGAGGAGCCCAACGGCGTGCCGTCGTCAAAGTAGGCGCGGCGGTACCAGGCGCCGTCCCAGCCATGCTGTTCCAGGCTGTCGCGCAAGGTATTGGCGTAGCGTTCGCAGCGCTGGGCAAAGGCTTCGTCATCGTGTGCCCGTGCCGTTGGCGCGAACTGCAGCAGCACGTGGTAGAGGAAAAAGCCCAGCCATACGCTTTCACCCAGGCCCTGTTCGCCGACACGGTTCATGCCGTCGTTCCAGTCGCCGCCGCCCATCAAGGGCAAGCCATGCACGCCCTGGGTCAGGCCGTGTTCGATGGCGCGTACGCAATGCTCGTACAGGCTTTCGCGCAGGCCTGAGTGGCCGGGCAAGTCGTAGTAGCTTTCTTCGCCGCTGTTGAGCAGGCGGCCTTCGAGGTAGCCGACCTGTTCATTCAGCACGCTGTGGTCACCGGTAATGCGCAGGTAGCGGCTGGTGGCCAGCGCCAGCCACAGGTAGTCATCCGAGCAACTGGTGCGCACGCCACGGTCCTGGGGTGGGTGCCACCAATGCTGTACATCGCCTTCGATAAATTGGTGGGCGGCACACAGCAGTAAATGCGCGCGGCATTCGCGCGGGCTGGCGTGGAGCATGGCCATGCTGTCTTGCAGCTGATCGCGAAAGCCAATGGCGCCGCCGGACTGGTAGTAGCCACTACGCGCCCAGAAGCGACAGGCGATGGTTTGGTACAGCAACCAGCCGTTGACCAGCACATCAATCTGCGGCTCGGGGGTGGTGACCTGCACCACGCTCAGGGTACTGCGCCAATGCGCGCGCACCAGATTAAGCGCGTCGGTGGCCACCCGGCTGCCGCGTAAACGCAGCGCCAGGGCGGCGGCGTTGGCGCGGTTCTGCCCGGCACCTAGGCGGAAGGTCAGTTCCTGGCTTTCGCCTTCGGCCAATTGCACGTCTACGCGAATCGCGGCGCACGGGTCCAAGCCACCGCCAGTGCGCCCGGATAAGCGGGTTTTGCTCATTGCCGCTGGTGCATTGAGGTGGCCATTGCGACCGAGAAATTCACTGCGGTCGCCCGTCACGGTGCGGTTTGGCCCCTCGACATCAAAGAAGCCGACGCGCCCGGGAAACTCGATGGAAAACGCATTGCGGGCGAACAGCACGCCACTGCTGGGGTCTTCCTCGCTGACCACATGCAGGGCCGATTTTTCCCGTAAGTCGCCCAATACCCAGGCCACATAACCGGTGGCCGACAGCTTGCGAGCTCGGCCAGACAGGTTGCGGATTTTCAGTTGGGAAAACTTCACCGGCGCATCCAGCGCCACAAACACCCACAACTCGGTATGGATGCCGTCTTCTTCATGCTCGAACACGCTGTAACCAAAGCCGTGACGGGTGACATAGCCGCCATTGCCGGCGCGTGGCAACGGTGTTGGCGACCAGAAGTGGCCGCTCTCTTCATCACGCAGGTACAACGCCTCGTCGCTGCCATCGACCACCGGGTCGTTGTGCCAGGGCGTCAGGCGAAACTCATGGGCGTTTTCGGCCCAGGTATAGGCACCGCCGCTTTCACTGATCACCGTGCCGAAGTCGGGGTTGGCCAATACGTTGGCCCACGGTGCCGGCGTAGCGCAGCCTTGTGCCAGGCGAATCACATATTCGCTGCCATCGGCATTAAAACCGCCATGCCCATTGCCCAGCAGCAGGGCTGAAGCCGCTGGTGTGCCAGGCGTGGCGACCTGCGGCCGACGCAGGCGCATTTTGCTGGCGAGAAAACGCGGCAATGGCGGTTCGGCGCGGCGCTTGTGCACCTGTTCGGCCAGGCTGCCACGGCTGTCGCTAAGCACCAGGCGGGCGACGGCGAGCATCAATAAACGGTCTTCGCTGGACAACTGCTGCGCCGGCCGCACAAAGATGCCCCCCGGCCGATCCACCAGCGCCGCCTCGCTGCCGGAGGTGACCAAGGCCATGATCAAATCTTGCAGTTGCTGGCGATAGCCCACCTGGTCTTCGTTCCAGATCACCAAGTCGACCGCCAGGCCTTTCTGCCGCCAGTAGGCATGCGCCTGTACCAACTGGCGGACCAATTCGATATTGGCCGGGTCGGCGATTTGCACCAACACAATCGGCAGGTCGCCGGAAATCGCCTGGCCCCACAACCCAGACTGGTTGCGTTGGTTGCTGGTGAGCACGCTGCTGTCGGCGCGCAAGGCAGCGTTGGTGTAAAGAATCGCCGCGGCCATTTGTTCGAACAAACGCGCATCCGAGAGTGAGGCATTGAGTTGGCGCAGCAGCACTTGGCTGTGGGTCCAGGCCAGGCCAAATACGCGGTCGGCCAAATGCCGGTCGCGGTATTTGTCGATCAGTTGCAGGCAGTGTTCGCGGCTTTCGCCGATACCGGTTACCAGGTCGATAATGCCGGTCTGGCCGGGGTCCAGGGTGATGCGGCAACGGATTGCCACGATCGGATCAAGCACCGAACCGGCACTGCCGGACAGCTTTTCGGCGCCGCTGTCCATCGCGGCTGGGTGGCTGAGGTTACGACCACGGCCGATAAACTGCGCGCGGTCGGTTTCATAGGAAATCACATCGATATCCACACCATGGGCTGCGAGCAAATGGCACATCCACGGCGTGTGTTCATGGCTGGAACGCGGCCGCCGGCTGCACAGAATGGCTTGTAGCGGTGGGAGCAATTCGGTCTGAATAAACAACTTGCTGAATGCCGGGTGCAGGGCATCGGCGGTGGGGTTGGCGAGTACGACTTCGGCGTAACTGGTCAGCTCGATGGTGCGCCGCACGCGGGCGCGGTTGGTGATATGCAGGCGGCGCAGTTCAATGTCGTCTTCCGGCGACACAACGATTTCGGTGTGGGCATCGAACTCACGCTGGCGCACGCGGAACTCGGCGCGGGCGTCGGTAAAAATCGCTTCGTAGCTGTCCACCGGTTGCAGCGTTGGCTGATGGGCGCTGGACCAAAAGCTGCCGCTGGCGACATCACGCAGGTACCAGAACTGGCCATGGTTATCGGCGCTGACATCGGCATGCCAGCGGGTAACCGCCAGCTCATTGCAGCGGCTATAACCGCCACCGGCACTGCTGACCATCACGTGGTAGCGACCGTTGGAAAGTAACTGTACGGCCGGGCGTTTGCGGTCCGGGTCGGTGTACACGCGCAGCTTGGTTTCGGTCTGTCGCGCGGCAGCATCGGCGTTTGGTGCATTGGCCGCGTGCAGGTATTGCGCGGCGGTTTTTGGAATGCGTTCTTGCAACAGCAGGGCGGTGGCTTTGAATTGCGGGTCGGACTCAAAACGGCGTTGCATCGGGCGATCCAGCAGTACATAAGCCAGCGCCAACAGGCTCATGCCTTGGTGGTGAACCATAAAGGACTGCACCACCGCTTGGGTCTCGCCACGGGGCAAACGCGCCGGGGTAAAGTCCACCGCTTCATACAAGCCATACGCACCGGCCAGGCCCATGCCGGCCAGGCGTTGCAGGTTTTTACAGGCGGCTTGCGGCGCCACCATCAGGGCCAATACCGAGGCATAGGGTGCTACCACCATGTCTTCGCCCAAGCCACGTTTCAGGCCCAGGCCCGGTACGCCAAAGGCGCGGTATTGGTAGTTGAAATGGGCGTCGAGCACGTTATAGCCCGACTCCGACACGCCCCACGGCAGGCCCAATCCGTTGCCATGTTCAATCTGCCGCGCCACGGCGGCCTTGCAGGTTTGATCGAGCAAGGTGCCGGTGTAGGTGGGCATCACCAAATTGGGCATCAGGTACTCAAACATCGAACCGGTCCAGGACAGCAACACCGGCTCGCCGCCATTGCTGGTAAGCAAACGACCGAGGGTAAACCAGCCTTCCTGCGGCAACTGACCTTGGGCGATCACCACAAAGTTGGTCAGCCGTGCTTCCGAGGCCAACAGGTCGTAGTAAGACCGGTCCAGACGGTTTTCATCGGCGTTAAAGCCGATGGCAAACAAGTCGCGGCTGGACTCGTAAAGAAAGCTGAAATCCATCTGCGCCAAATCGCCCGCTAGCTGGGCCAGGCGTTCTGCTGTGGCGATACGGCGCATGGCGTAGTTACGTGCGCTGATCACTTGCGCCTGCTGTGCGGCCGGCCACGGTGCGCTGTCGAGCTGAGCTAGTTGCGCCCAGGTCGTCGGCAGCATGGTCATGACCTCGCTGCTCGCGGCAGGCAGGCGCACATCGGCCAACTCGCTGCTCAGGTCGTTGCAATGACTCAGGAGCAGCAACAACCACTGTTCGGCCGCGCTTTGTGCCGGCGGTCTGCGGTGTTGCCAGAGCGCCAGGCTGTGTTTGAGTACGCGGTTAACGCCTTGCCAGCTGCCTTCCACATCCGCTGGCGGATCTGTTTGCAGGGCCGCCAGGATTTTTTCCAGTGCCGCCAGGTGTTGCCCGTCCAAGGTCTCGCTTAACCAGGCGGCGCGCAGCGCGGCTAGGGTATCGGCCAGACCGTTAAACAAGCGCGGGCCAATCAGCGGCTGCTCCGCCAATTCCAACAAGCCCGGCCTCAGGGTCAGCAGCAGGCCGGCGAGGTTGCCGCTGTCGACCGTCGACACGTAGTGCGGCGGCAGCGGTTTGAGGGTTTGCGTGTCGTACCAGTTGTAAAAGTGCCGGCGATAGCGCTCCAGCCCCGCCATGCTATTGAGCGACTGCTCCACCCGTAGCAGCAGGCGCGTGGCACTTAGATAGCCAAAGTCATAGGCGGCCAAATGCGACAGCAAGGCCATGCCCATATTGGTTGGCGAGGTACGGTGGGCGATTACCGCCACGGGCTGTTCTTGCACATTGTCGGGCGGCAGCCAGTTGTCCGCTGGGCCGACATAACGGTCAAAAAACGCCCAGGTTTTGCGCGACAGAACGCGCAGAAACAGCAGGTCATCGCTGCTCGGCGCAAACGCTGTGCGGCTGCGCGGTTTACTCAGCCACCAGGCGATGCACGGGCTTAGCCACCACAGCAGCAAAAAGGGCGCGGCCACCAGCAGGGCGGCGGGGCGCTGCGACAACAGCACAGCGACCACGCTGGCAAGCAGTGGTGCGCTCCACATCAAGCGATACAGGCCGGGCAGGCTATTGCTGCTGGCGCGCTCGACTTCCCGCGAGGGGTTCCATTGCAGTAAACGCCGTTGGCTGATCCACATGCGCCACAGCGTGCGGCTGATCGCATCCACGCTCAGCGCAGTTTCAAACGGTAACCAGACTAACGCCAGCAAGGCGCGGCTGAAGTGCAGCGTTGACGCCCACCAGGTAACGCGCAGGTGTTGGATCAGCGGAATGTCATGGGCCTTGCGCACCAACTCCAGCAGCGAGTTCAGCAGCGGTTGGGTCAGTACCAAGAGCAATACGGCAAAGGTCCACGACAGCGCCGAGTCCAGTGCCAGCCAGCCCCACACCAGCATCAACAAAAATGCCAAGGGCTCCAGGCTACGGCGCAAGTTGTCGAGAATCTTCCAGCGCGCCAGCGCATCCAGCCGCGAGCGTTCAACGCCAGTCGATTGCTTGGGCACCCACGGCAGCAGCCAGGGCAACAGTTGCCAGTCGCCACGAATCCAGCGGTGCCGGCGCTTGGAGTCGGAGCTGTAGCGGGCCGGGTGCTCTTCATACAGCTGCACATCGCTGAGCAAGCCCGAGCGTGCGTAACTGCCCTCGATCAGGTCGTGGCTAAGAATGCGGTTATCCGGAAAACGCTCGGCCAGGGCCTGCTCAAAGGCATCCACGGCATAGATACCCTTGCCGATAAACGAGCCTTGCTGAAAGAGGTCTTGGTACACATCGGAGACGGCGCGGGTGTAGGGGTCGACGCCGGCATCGCTACCAAATAACTGGGCATACAACGAGCGCGCTACGCTGGGCAGGCTGATGCTTACCCGAGGCTGCAAAATGGCGTAGCCGGCGGTGATGCGCTGCAATTTCGGGTCGTACACCGTCTGGTTGAGCGGGTGAGCCATGGCGCCGACCAATTGCCGGGCGACATCGCGCGGCAGTTGGGTGTCGGTGTCCAGGGTAATCACATAGGTCACGTGCGGTAGCGCCTGAATATCGCCAACGATCAGGGCGAAGCGTTCGAACCCCTCGCCGCGGAGCACGGCATTGAGCTCGGCGAGTTTGCCGCGTTTGCGCTCATGGCCCATCCATACGCCTTCGGCGGCGCACCAACGGCGCGGGCGGTGCAGCAGGTAAAAATAGCCGGCGCCGGTGGCGGGATATTTGTCGTTCAGCTCGTTTATCAGTGTGCTGGCCAGGTTTAGCAGCGCGGCATCCTGCTCCAGCATTTCGCTGGGGGCGTCCATAAAATCGGTCAGTAAAGCGAAGTGCAGATTGGCGTCGCGGTTGGCCAGAAAGCGCACTTCCAAACCTTCCACCAACTCTTCCACATCTTGACTGGACGCCATCAGCGTTGGCACCACCACCAGGGTGCGCGCGCCGTCAGCGATGCCCTCGCTGTAGTCCAGGCGCGGCAAAATATTCGGCGCCACGGTTAGGGTCACCAGCCAGTTCACTAGGCCGATGGCCAGGCGGCTGGTCATTACCAAGGCGGCTGCGCCCAGCAACCATAACGCCCCGCCGTCGAGGCCGTCGCTGCGCGCGGTGTGCACAAAAGGCCAGGCGAACAGCAGGCTGAGCACCACCACGGGGCTGAGAAAAAACGTCAGCGGCGCTTTCTGCAACAAGCGTTGCCAGCCTTCGCTGAGGGTCGAGCGAGCAGCGAGTTGGCGTTCCAACAGCGCGCGGCCATCGCCGATCAGATAAAAGCCGACATGCGCTTTGCTGCCCGGCTGCGCGACTTCGGCGGGGCTGGCGGTGGCCAGGGCGATAGCGGCGCGGGCCACCTGTTCTTCGCTGTGTTCGCTGTTTTTCGCCAGGCGTTCAATCACATGGCGGTAGTGGTCGCGGGTGGCAAAATCCATGCTGGCGTATACGTCGGCCGGATCTTCCCGCAACACCTCGTCAACCCGGCTCAGGCGTTCGACAAAACTGCGCCAGTCCACCGCTGCCAGCACGCGCAAACTACGAATGCTGTTGCCGATCGACACCTGCTCGGCGGCCTGCTGCTGGGCATCCAGTTGCACCAGACGCTCAATGGTTAAACCGCTTTCGGCGAGCACTTGCTCAATCCAGTTGAGCGGCAAAATCAACGCGGCACTTTGCCCTTGTAAGCGCCGGGCTAACTCGGCCACAAACGAGCTGGTCATCGGCGGTTGCGAGCGGGCCATATCGGCCACTGTCAGCACCACGCTCTTGGCGTCTTGCTCCACCGTTTCGCTAAGGCGGTCGGCCCAATCGTTGGCCAGATTGCGGTCGGCCCAGTTGGCCATAACGCGTGAGGCTACGCGGCGCAGGTTATCGATCAAGGCCAGACGCAGCATGATGGGGATGGCCCACAGCTCACCCAGGGTCAGCGGCTCTACCGACTGATAGGCCTGCAAAAAGCGCGTCAGGCTGTCGCTGTCGACCCGGCCATCGCCATGGGAAATGGTCTCCAGAGCAATGTCGTAGACCCGTGGTAAACCCTTGGAGACACCGTTGGCCAAACGTGGCAGTTCGCGGCTGTAACCCCGCGGCAAATGCTTACGTGCGGTGCGGATTTGTTCTTCCACCAGGTAGAAGTTATCCAGCAGCCATTCCGCCGCTGGGGTGGCGCGGCGCGTGGCCTGCGGCACCTCGTTGAGCAGTGCACAACTGCGCGCCAACAGGCTTTCGTTTTCCGTCAGGCGGGCGAGCAGGGTATCGGCGCTGGTGCCGCTGGCGAGCTGATGTTGGCTGGCCAACTGGCTGCCATGGCTGGCCATTTGTTCGGCGCTGAATAATTCGGCGCGCAGCACCGGCTCGTATTCAAATTTCGGTGGCGACGGACGCACAAACGCCGTAACCCGGTTCCATAGGCTGTTCATCAGTTCCTTGGCCGCCAGGCTTAACGCAACGTCCGGCGGTGATGACAGGCAATGCACAAGGCACCGCCGAACGGGCCGAGGCCCTGGAGACGGCAGAGCAGACAATGCAGTTTCGCTGACGCCCGGCCGGCTCTCAGTGTGGGCGGCAGGGGCGGGGGTGTATGTCTGCTAGCGCACATAGCAGTTTGCACCGTCATTCCCGCGTAGGCGGGAATCCAGAACAGGGCGTCGGATAGATTCGCGGCGGCTTATACATTCTGGGCCCCCGCCTGCGCGGGAACGACGTGAGTTACCCGCGTGTATGGCGTTTGCTTTGGCGCGGTAAATTCCCGCAGGGTGATGCGAGCATTGTTGAACCGGGCCTTAGCCGCGACGTTCTTCAGCTAAACGGCGGGCAGCCGAGGCGTATGCATATACGGCAACAATCGATCGGTTTCTTTCTTCACCACGGCATAACACTCGCAGCTCAGGGTTTCCAATTTGAGCCGGTCGAGGACGGTGATATGCCCGCGGCTATATTCGATGACGCCCAAGCGCTGCAGTTTGCCGGCTGCATCGGTGACGCCCTCGCGGCGCACGCCGAGCATGTTGGCGATCAATTCCTGGGTCATCAGCAGTTTGTTTCCGGGCAGGCGATCCAGCGACAGCAGTAACCAGCGGCATAGCTGCTGCTCTATCGCGTGATGGCGGTTGCAGACGGCCGTCTGCGCCATTTGGGTAATCAGGGCCTGGGTGTAACGCAGCATCAAGTGCAGCATCTCGCCATGGCGGCCGAACTCGTCTTTCAGCCGCTGCGCTGCCAAGCGAAACGCCTGGCCGGCGCTTTGCACCACCGCGCGGCTGGGCGTGCTTTCGCCGCCCATAAACACGGATACGCCAATCAGGCCATCATTGCCCACCACTGAAATTTCCGCTGAGGCGCCGTTTTCCATCACATACAACAGCGAAACGATGGCGTTGGTGGGGAAGTAAACATTGCGCATGGCATCCCCCGACTCATACAACACTTCGCCCAGAGCCAAGGTCACCGGCTCCAAATGGGCGAAAAGGCGTTGCTGCACCTCATCGGGCAAAGCCGCCAACAGGTGATTGCTAAAGGGCGAGGGCGGTTGAGCTGAGCGGGTGGGCATGACGGCTACCTGGAGGAAAAAACGCAGGCGGCTGCCAACGCAATGTGCGGCACCCCCGCAGGGGCGTTTGTTCGGCGCTTGTTTGGTACTTTGGTTCAGGTTTGTTTGTGCAGGTGATGGCGCTGTGCGGTTATGGCAAAAGCCCAAATGCCGCTGGCCACGCTTAGTAGTGATACCACTTGAGCTCCAGGCTGACTTCATTCTGCGGCGCAGCCAGCTGGCTGAAGTCGCGCTTGGCCGAGAGCCTCAAGCCCAAATTGGTGGAGATTTCCCATTGCTGGTTCAGGCTCAGGCTACGCCGCACTTCGCCATTGCTGAAGTAGTCGCCGCTGGCTTCCACACTTAGGTTGCCCACCGGGTTATGCCAGAGCACGCCGGTGTTGAAGCCTGCGGCGGGCGCTATAAACGCGGCAAAATCGCTGTTGTGCTCGATGCGCACGGTGCCAAGGGCGAAGGCCAAGGTGTCGTCAGCAAGCGCCCAGGTGCCGCCAACGCCACCATTTAAATGGCTGACCAAACGCTCGTCGCCATCTTTGCCCAGTACCCGCTCCAGCCCGCTTGCGACTTGCCACGACCAGGGCTGCAACAGTTCATTGCGTGGCGTCAGTGAGCGGATATTGGCCAGGTCTAGGCGCTGCAGCTGCCAGTGATTACCTTCGTACTGCCTGAGCTTGAGTTGCATGATTTCGATCTGCGCGCCCAAGGGGAAGCCATACAGGTTGTCGTTAAGGTCGTGATAGGCCATGCGCAGGCCGTACTCGGCAAAGGCGCGGCTATCGCGGCTGCCGGCGCCCAGTTGCCAGGTGCGCGATTGGTGGCCTTGTTCCGGTAAGCCTGGGCGTTCTACTTCAAGGGGCGGAGGCGGATTACGGTTGATGCTTTTCAGCAGGGCAAAACTGCGTTGCGCGCTGGCCTGGTCTCGCTCGCCGCTGGTGCTGCGGTAGCGTTGCAGGCGAAAGGCCGTGTCTTGGATCAGGGCGCGGCGCTCGCTGGGCAATTTGAGCAAATCGGGGTTGGCCAGTTGCCCTTGGTCATCAGCCAGTTTTAACGCCCAGTGTTGCTCCTCGCTGCTGAGCGGTTTGGCCCGTGTCAGCAGCTCCCGTTCCCGCGAGGGCCGGTAGTCGATGCTCTTGACCAAACCGGCGTCTTTAACCGCGCGTACGGTGTCGGTGGGAATGGCGGTGATGGGAAAATGTTCGGTCAGCGTCAGGCCCGGTCGGGCGATTTCCAACAGCTCAAGCAAGCGAAACGAGCAGTTCTCGTCAAAAAAGAAATAGTCGAAGCGGATCTGCTTGAGCTCCCACACATGCTCGACCATTCGCGCCGTTTCCGCCTGAGTGAGGTTCAGGCGGTATTCCCACAGATCGCGATTTTCCAGGCTGCGGTATTCCGCCAGTTTTTCCCGGTAGGGCACCAGCGAAAACAAGCCGGGGTAGCCGCCGGCCAAGCCCTTCCAGGCATACAGAATGCTGTTGTCCATGCCTTCAATATAGGCGCCGAAGTTCAGCGCATAGCTGAGCAGGGCGGTGTTATCGCTGTCGATGTCGGCCTGGTCGATGCGCAGCAGGGTGTGGCCAAACATCGAGGAGGGGCTGTTCAGATACGCAGCCGGGAAAATCAGCACGGCACTATGGGGCGCGATGTCGTTGAACCATTCCTTGAACTCAGTGCACGCCGGCGTTGGCAAGTCGTTGAGCTGCAACTGCTCGCGCAGCCAGCGGGTGCGCGCCGGGTAAACACACTGGGCATGCTGGTCGCCGCTGTCCGTTGGGGCGTAGAGGGCGTTTAGCGTGGCAGCCAATTCGGCGTCGGGGTGGCTGTCGCCCTCTTTGGCCAGAAAGAACTTCGGGTCGTCGACATAGCTGCGCCAGCCGCCGAACTTGCCGGTTTCATAGTGGTTCAGGGCTATCCAGTAAGGATCAAAGGCCAGCGCCTGCGCACGCTCTTGAGAGACCAAGGGAGCGGCCTGTGCAACGCCGCAAAGGCTTAAGGCCAGAGCGCATAAAGTCCGTTTCAAGAGAGTCGTTCTTCTTCTAAGGCGTGCTGGCAGCTTTGCCGTGACCCGGTTCAGTGTCAAGGCAACAACGCCTTGCCAGACAGAATCGGCCGGCGCCAGAATGACCGCGAACGATGACTGCCCATCTGAACTAAGGATTTTCGATGCCTGATCCCGTTGCCAATGGCCTGCGCTTGGCGCCTGACGCGCTAACCCGCCCCTTCGATCCTAGTCAGTTCAAATTCACCATTACCGATGATCTGGAACCCTTCCGTGGCGTGCTTGGCCAAGAGCGCGCGGTAGAAGCCTTGCAATTTGGCGTGGCCATGCCGCGTCCCGGCTACAACGTATTTGTCATGGGCGAGCCCGGCACCGGGCGCTTCTCCTTTGTTAAGCGTTATCTGAAGGCCGAAGGCAAGCGCCTGGAAACGCCGTCGGACTGGGTGTACGTCAACCACTTCGACGAAACCCGCGAGCCCCGCGCCCTGGAACTGCCGCCAGGCACTGCTACGGCTTTTATCGCCGCCATCGAAGCGTTGATCGACAACCTTATGGCGACCTTTCCGGCGGTGTTCGAACACCCGTCTTACCAGCAGAAAAAGAGCGCCATTGATCGGGCGTTTAACCAGCGTTACGACCGTGCCCTGGATGTGATCGAGCGGCTGTCGCTGGAAAAAGAAATTGCCCTGTACCGCGACAGCACCAATATCGCCTTCACCCCGATGAAAGACGGCAAGGCCCTGGACGAGGCCGAGTTCGCGCAACTGCCGGAAGCTGAACGCGAGCGCTATCACGCCGATATCTCAGCCCTGGAAGAGCGCCTTAACGAAGAGCTGGCCAGCCTGCCGCAGTGGAAGCGCGAGTCGAGCAACCAACTGCGTCAGCTCAATGAAGAAACCATCACCTTGGGCCTGCAACCGCTGCTCGGCCCGCTGTCGGAGAAGTACGCGGAAAACGCTGGCGTGTGCGCCTACCTGCAAGCCGTGCAGGTCAATTTGCTGAAAACCGTGGTCGAGCAGTTGGTCGATGTCGATAAGGTCGATGCCGAGGCGCGCAAGTTTCTGCAAGAGCAGTACTGCCCGAGCCTGGTGGTAGGGCATCACGCCAGCGGCGGCGCGCCGGTGGTGTTCGAGTCGCACCCAACCTACGACAACCTGTTCGGCCGCATCGAGTACAGCACCGACCAAGGCGCGCTTTACACCAGTTACCGGCAGCTGCGCCCTGGGGCGTTGCACCGTGCCAATGGCGGCTTTTTGGTGTTGGAAGCGGAGAAGATGCTTGGCGAGCCGTTTGTGTGGGAAGCGCTGAAGCGTGCCCTGCATTCGCGCAAGTTAAAGATGGAATCGCCGCTCGGTGAGCTGGGCCGTTTGTCCACCGTCACCCTGACGCCGCAAGTGATCCCGCTAAACCTCAAGGTCATCATCATTGGCTCGCGCCAGCTGTATTACGCGCTGCAAGACAACGATCCAGACTTCCAGGAAATGTTTCGCGTGTTGGTGGACTTCGATGAAGACATTCCCCTGCACGACGACAGCCTGGAACAGTTCGCCCAACTGCTGAAAACCCGTACCTCGGAAGAGGGCATGGCGGCGCTGACCGCCGATGCTGTGGCACGCCTGGCGACTTACAGCGCGCGGCTAGCTGAGCACCAAGGGCGTTTGTCGGCACGCATCGGTGACTTGTTTCAACTGGTCAGCGAGGCGGACTTTATCCGCCAGTTGGCCAACGACACCGTGACTGATGCCGGCCATATCGAGCGCGCATTAAAGGCCAAGGCCACGCGCACCGGGCGCGTGTCGGCGCGGATTCTCGACGACATGGTTGCCGGCATTATTTTGATCGACACCGCAGGCGCCGCAGTGGGTAAGTGCAACGGCCTGACGGTGCTGGAAGTGGGCGACTCGGCGTTTGGCCTGCCGGCGCGGATTTCCGCCACTGTGTATCCGGGCAGTAGCGGCATCGTCGACATTGAACGTGAAGTTAACCTGGGGCAGCCGATTCACTCCAAGGGCGTGATGATTCTCACCGGTTACCTGGGCAGCCGTTATGCACAGGAGTATCCGCTGGCGATTTCCGCCTCCATCGCGCTGGAGCAGTCCTATGGTTACGTGGATGGCGATAGCGCCTCGCTGGGCGAGGTGTGCACGTTGATCTCGGCGTTGTCGCGCACACCGCTTAAGCAGTGCTTCGCGATCACCGGCTCGATCAACCAATTTGGTGAAGTGCAGGCCGTCGGCGGCGTTAACGAAAAGATCGAAGGTTTCTTCCGTCTTTGTGAGGCGCGCGGCCTGACTGGGGAGCAGGGTGCCATTATTCCCCACGCCAACGTCGCCACCTTGATGCTCGATGAGCGGGTATTGCAGGCGGTGCGCGCCGGGCTGTTTAACGTGTACGCCGTACGTCAGGTGGATGAGGCCTTGGGCTTACTGGTTGGCGAGCCAGCGGGCGCGGCAAATGAGGACGGCGAGTTCCCTGAGGGCAGCGTTAACGCAAGGGTGGTGGAGCGCCTGCGGGAAATCTCCGAAATCGGTTTGGAAGAGGAAGAGGAGGCCAGCGTAGAGGCGGAAGCTGCCGCTTTGCTGACCGGCAAAGCACAGTCAAAAGCCGACGCTAAATGATCGTCTGACTGCTCGATGGCTGGTCAGTCATTGAGCAGTTGGCGCCCGGCCACGGCAGGTGGTGGCTGGGCCTGCTTGCCCACGGTCCATCCACAGAGTTATCCACAGCTGGCGGGGATAACCTTGAGCTTCCCTGAACTACCAAGCGGGGTGTAGTCTGACCGCCAGACCTCGCGAGGGCCGCTCTTATGTCGCGCAGCCTCTGCCTTACCCGTCAATGCCTTGGCTTGATCACCCGTATCGAGTGTGTGATCCGCCCGCTAGCAGGCGAAAACGGCCTCTGGGTTCTGATTTGCGCCGCCGGCATGGCCGCCTCCCAACCTTCCGCAATTAAAACGCAAGGCCCATTCCACGGGCCTTTGGTGGCTGAAAGCGTGCTTGCTGCGATAGTCGAAAATCTAGCCGAGCTGGGTTATAGCCAAAGCGACGAACCTTCCATCTGGTGTTTGCATTTGCAGGCCCAGTTGCGCCGAGTTAACGCTGAGCGCGGCCGCCACTTAGGCGATTGCCAATTCCGCCCGGAAACCTAAAAGACAGTTTTGTTTAAGCTTTGATCAGGCCTGGCAAAGCCTGGCGCTGCGCTTGCTCGGGCGGACTATCCGGAGGCCGTCCACAAGGTTATCCACAGTTCCTGTAGATAAACAAAATGGTACAAACGGTGCTGGGTTTTTTGCCCAGGCGGTGCGCGGCGATGGCTTGTCTGATCAGGTGTGCTGGGTATACTCGCGCTCACTTTTACCTGCTGTGAGCCACCATGGAACGCTTTATTGAAAACGCGATGTACGCCTCCCGCTGGCTGCTGGCGCCGATCTACTTTGGCTTGTCGCTGGGCTTGTTGGCGTTGGCGCTGAAGTTCTTCCAGGAAATTTTCCACATCCTGCCCAATATCTTCGCGCTGGCTGAGTCCGATCTGATCTTGGTGTTGCTGTCATTGATCGACATGGCCCTGGTTGGCGGCCTGTTAGTGATGGTGATGATTTCCGGCTACGAGAACTTTGTTTCGCAGTTGGACATTGATGAGGGCAAGGAAAAGCTCAACTGGCTGGGCAAGATGGATTCCAGCTCGCTGAAAATGAAAGTGGCGGCGTCCATCGTGGCGATCTCTTCCATTCACCTGCTGCGGGTGTTTATGGATGCCAAGAACATCGAGCCCGAATACCTGAAGTGGTATGTGATTATTCACATGACCTTTGTGGTGTCGGCCTTTGCCATGGGTTACCTGGATAAGCTGACCAAGCACTGACCCCTATCCTTGTATATCTGCCCTGTACATCGGCCAGCCGGCGCATCTGTGCTAGGCTGGCCGACCTTTTTTTGGCCTCAGCGGAGTTAGCGCCATGTCCGAACAGAATATCGACACCTTCACCACCGATGAGAGGGCATCGGCCGCCAACTGGGCGACCAACTGCGCGACAACCCACCACCGGGCGTTAGTTTGGACGCCATTCTGGTTGGCCTGACTGACGCTTTCCGTGGCCACGCCAGCCGCGTAAGCCAGGAAGAGATGTCCGCCAGCTTCAAAGTTATCCGCGAAATCATGCAAGCCGAGCAGGCTGCCAAAGCCAAAGCGGCTGCTGGCGAAGGCCGTGCTTTCCTGGCAGAAAATGCTCAGCGCGCTGGCATCGTCACCCTGGATTCCGGCCTGCAATACGAAGTGCTGACCGCTGGCGAAGGCGCCAAGCCAACCCGCGAAAGCACCGTGCGTACCCACTATCACGGCACCCTGGTTGACGGCACCGTATTCGACAGCTCCTACGAGCGTGGCCAGCCGGCTGAATTTCCGGTCGGTGGCGTAATCGCTGGTTGGACCGAAGCGCTGCAACTGATGGGTACTGGCAGCAAATGGCGCCTGTATGTGCCAAGCGAACTGGCCTACGGCGGCCAGGCTGTTGGCAGCATCCCGCCGCACAGCGTGCTGGTGTTTGACGTAGAGCTGCTGGAGATCCTGTAAGGGTCTAAGCGCTGCGCGTTAAACGAAAAGGCCGAGAGCATTCATTGCTCTCGGCCTTTTGCGTTCTTGAGGAAAGGACTTCAACGGTCAGGGTTCCCGATCAGTGCAGTTCGGTGGAAGGGCGCAGTGCGCGGGAATAGCAGAACAGGAACAGGTTGCGCACCAACTCCTTGAGTACGGTGGGTTCGCTGGAGTTCAGCCCCGTGAGGTCGAGGTCACCTTGTTCGCGTAACTCATCCAGCGCTTCTTCCTCCAGAACCGCGCAAACCTTACCGGTATCGCGATGCAAAATGCGCAGATACGGATGGGGTCTGTCCAGCCAAGCATCAATCAAATAGGTCATGGCTCATCTCCTTGTCTTGGTTTGATGAGAATAATTCCTATTGAGATAATAGCAAGGGCTAATTTGCTCGGCAGTGGCTTGGCTTGATCGACGGCAATAAAAAGCCCAGCACGTGGCCGGGCTTTTCGGTTCGCTGTGTGGGTGTCAGTGAGTGCGGGCCACTGCGAACTCGCTGAGTTCGACCAGCGCGTCTTTATATTCACTGGCGGGTAGTACATCCAGGCAAGCAATGGCGCGGGCAGCGAAGTCTCGAGCCTGATTGGCGGTGTAATCCAACGCGCCCGATGCTTCTACCGCCGCACGGATACTTTCGAGATCCTCCAGGCCACCTTTCTGAATGGCAGTGCGGACCAAGGCTGCTTGTTCCGCAGTACCTTCACGCATGGTGTAGATCAACGGCAGGGTGGGTTTGCCTTCAGCCAGGTCGTCGCCGACGTTTTTGCCCAGGGTTTCGGCGTCGCCCCGGTAGTCGAGCAGGTCGTCGACCAATTGAAAGGCCACGCCCAAGTGGTCGCCAAAGGCTTGCAGCGCTGCGGATTGTTCAGCGCTAGCGCCGATCAGCGCCGCGGCGCTGTGGGTCGAGGCCTCGAAGAGCATCGCAGTTTTGCCGCGGATGACTTCCATATAGGTTTCTTCGGTGGTGCTGGCGTCGCGTACTTTCGACAACTGCAGCACTTCACCCTCGGCAATCACGCGCGTGGCGCGCGACAGAATCTGCATCACTGGCAGCGAGCCCAGCTCCACCATCATTTCGAACGAGCGCGAATAAAGGAAGTCGCCCACCAGCACACTGGGCGCGTTGCCCCACAGGGCATTGGCAGTTGAACGGCCACGACGCATGCCGGACATGTCGACCACGTCGTCATGCAGCAAGGTAGCGGTATGGAGAAACTCGATGGTGGCAGCTAACAGACGTAGATCATCACCTTGGCCGCCCAGGGCTTTGCCGCAGAGCAACACCAGCAGTGGGCGCAAGCGCTTGCCACCGGCGGAGATGATGTAGTCGCCTATTTTCTCTACCAGAGGAACGCGGGAGACCAGTTGTCGTCTGATAATGCCATCGACAGCGGTAAAATCATCCGCCACCACGTTATAGAAGGCCTGTGGTTGCATCAGTGACAAGTGCTCCTCGAAGGTTGCGCGGCATGCTAGGGGGCAGGGTTGAGGCTGTCAAGGCAAGCACTACGGGTGCTTGCGCAGGCATCAAGGCTTGCGTACAATCGCGGCCCCTGAACTTCCCTGGGCAGCACCTGCCTTACGCAATTGCAAGGGCGTCCTTCCGGCCCCAAGCAGCCATGCCAGATAAAGCGCTGGGTGAGCAGGATTTAACGGAGCAAAATTATGTACGCAGTAATTGTTACCGGTGGCAAGCAATACAAAGTCGCCGAAGGTGAATACCTCAAGATCGAAAAGCTCGAAATCGCTACTGGCGAAGCCGTAACTTTCGATCGCGTTCTGCTGATCGGCAATGGTGACGACGTCACTATCGGCGCACCAGTTGTTGAAGGCGCTAAAGTTGTAGCCGAAGTGATTGCACAAGGCCGCCACGATAAAGTGACCATCATCAAGTTCCGCCGTCGTAAGCACCACATGAAGCGTCAGGGCCACCGTCAGTGGTTCACTGAGATCAAAATCACTGGTATTTCGGCCTAATTTTTTCGGCCCAAATCCTTATTAGGAGTATTGACTCATGGCACACAAAAAAGCTGGCGGTAGTACCCGCAACGGTCGCGACTCAGAATCTAAACGCCTTGGCGTGAAGATGTATGGCGGCCAGGCTATCAAAGCAGGCAACATCATCGTGCGTCAGCGCGGTACCCAATTCCACGCTGGTTACGGCGTTGGCATGGGTAAAGATCACACTCTGTTCGCTAAAGTCGAAGGCGTGATCAAGTTCGAAGTTAAAGGCGCCCTCGGTCGTCGTTACGTGAGCGTCATCGCGGCTTAATCGCGACGTTGCTGGAAAAGCCCTGTCTCGCGACGGGGCTTTTTTGTTTCTGAATGCTTGAGGCTTTTGCAAAATCGTCCGGGAGCTGTTTCGCTGGATTTTGCAAAAGTCTTATGGTCCTTGTGTTATCTAGCCCGCTATTGCGGCGGGAGGCGTGCCGATGAAATTCGTCGATGAAGTATCGATTTTTGTAAAAGCTGGTGATGGTGGTAACGGTTGCATGAGCTTCCGTCGTGAGAAGTTCATCGAAAACGGTGG